>OLOS01001370.1_pt1 | contig 20231 bp, 16 predicted proteins | sample 1672631 | NCBI WGS metagenome assembly OLOS01 (sample SAMEA3136707, study PRJEB25190) | human gut metagenome | biome: human gut; feature: human-associated habitat; material: faeces | place: Austria | collected 2013 | reverse complement strand
TCACCGCGACATGTGCGTGGGGAAAAATACCTCTCAGGCTGCCAGTGTGGAATTTGTTCGCCTGCGGCGAACAAATTATGCGCGCAGCAGACTGCAATCCTTTTGGCGAAAAAACGAAGTTTTTTCGCCAGCAATATTACCACTTATCCTTGCCCTTTTCCTCGGGCAAAACCAATGTCAGCGCCTCAATGGCCACCTCCAGCATGGAGTCGTCGGGCTCAAAGGTGGTAAAATTCTGCAGCCACATACCCGGTGCAGACAGCGCTCGGGTGAAGGCATTGTCATGGCGGCCCACGAAGCGGTTGAACTCATAGGTCAGGCCCACCACCGGCACCAGCAGCAGCAGATGCATCCCGATGCGCACCCACAGATTCTGCCACTCCACATAGGTGAAGGCCACGGAGGAGAACAGAATGGACACCACGATCACCACAAACAGAAAGCTGGTGCCGCAGCGAGGGTGATGCCGGGGCTGGATGCGGGCGTTTTCCACCGTCAGCGGCAGCCCCGCCTCATAGCAGAAGATGGTCTTATGCTCCGCGCCGTGATACTGAAACACCCGGTGTACATCCTTCTGCCTGGAGCAGAGGAACAGGTAGCCGATAAAAATCAGTATCTTGATGGCGCCCTCGATAAGATTATGTACCAAAGCGCTCTGCGCACGGAACAGCCCCGCCACAAACGTGGGCAGCAGCATGAACAGACCCAGGCAAAGTGCCAGGGACAGCAGCAGGGAAAATGTGACCAGTATGCCCTGGAACTTCTCCGCCGGGACATGCTTTTCCAGCCACAGGTCGAATTTGGAGGGCTGGGCGGCCTCGTCATCCGGGAAATAATCCGCCGAGAACATCAGCGCCTTGATCCCCTTGACCATGGAATCCAAAAAGGTCACCACGCCCCGGATAATGGGCAGGCCCAGGATGGGGTACTTGTCCCGGACCAGCTTCAGCTCCTCCACCTTGGTCACCAGGCCCTCCGGGGCCCGGACCACAATGGCCTGCTTTTCCGGCCCTCGCATTAAGATGCCCTCAATAAGTGCCTGGCCGCCGATGGAGGTACGGAAGGTTTCTTTTTTCTCGCGTTTTGCCATGTGTCAGTAAGTCCTCTCTGCTCCCCCACAGTATAGCACAGCCATGGAGGAAATGCAACATTTGTTCTATTATTTTTATTCTTCTTCATGGGAAATCGGCAGGCGAATGGTGACCACGCAGCCCCCGCCGGGGGCGTTGCCGATGTCGAAGGTACCCTCATGGCGGCGGATGATCTCATCACACACCGCCAGGCCTATGCCGCTGCCTCGCGCCTTAGAGCTGCCTTTGTAGAATTTCTGCTTCACATAGGGCAGCTCCGCCTCCGGGATGCCGGGGCCGTAGTCCCGGACCTGCACCACATACCACTCCCCATCTTGCTCCATGGACACGGTAATGCGTTTGCCGGAGCCGCCATGCTTGGCGGCATTGTCCAGCACATTGCACAGCACCTGCTTCAGCCGCTCCGGGTCACCGGTGATAGGCTGCTCGAACATCTCGCCGGCATTCGAATATTCCAGGTCGATGCCATCCTGGCGGAAAAGCTCCCGGTAGGTGTAGATGGCGTCCTCCACCTCAGCCTGGAGATCCATCTGCTCCACCCGAAGCGTGAATCGGCCATCCTCTATCTTGGAAAACTCCAGCAGCTCCTCCACCATGTTGGTGAGTCTGCGGGACTCCCGGAGAATGATCCGCACACCCCTGTGCAGCTGCCCGATGTCGCCGCTGTCGTCAGCCAGCAGTGTCTCTCCCCAGCCGGTAATGGCCGTGAGGGGGGTACGCAGCTCATGAGACACAGAGGAGATGAACTCTGTCTGCATCTTTTCGCTTTGGCTGATCTGCAGGGACATCTGATTGATATTATCCACCAGCTGGCCCATTTCATCGTCGTATTTATTGGGGATCTGGATGCCGTAGCTGCCGTCGGAAATTCGCTTGGCAGCCTCCGTCACCTCCGCCACAGGGAGAGCGATCCTTCGCATGAAGGTCAAATTCACCGCCAGCACCACGCCGCTGATAACCACAGCGATGCCCATGAATGCCAGGGTCAGCAGGGCTACCTGCTTATCCAGCTCTCTTGTGGCCGTAACCAGGCGCAGTACCCCCACCACGCTGCCGTCAAATACCAGTGGTGCCGACACCGCCAGGATGTTCTCCCCGGTAAGAGGATCCTTGCCGGAAAAGCTCTCCATCCTCCCGCCGTCCAGCGCCCGGCGGACCTCCGTGGTTTCCGGCGTCAGGCCAATGGTCTGGCCCCGGCTGGAAATGTCGATGCGCCCGTTTTTATCCAGAAACTGCAGCTCAATGGTGTCTGCGTCCTCAAAATCCTTGGCGTAGAGCACTGCGTTGCGGTAATACTCGTTGTAGCTGACCATGACATAGGTGTTGAAATAGCTCACGCCGGAGCGGGCCTTACTCTCCAAGGCGGAGCGGGCGTTGCTGTAAAAATTGGTCACCAGGATCACCGAGGTCAGCGCAGCAATGAGCAGCAAAATGACAATAACGGGCAGAACACTCCCCATGATCCATCGCCGGCGCATACCAACCAGCCGGCGTTTCCGTTTTGGGGCAGACCTGCTTGCCTCCTCCGCCTTGTCCAGCATTATGCTTCCCACTTATATCCGTACCCCCAAACCGTAGTGATGTAGGTGGGATTGGTGGCGTTGTCCTCGATCTTCAGCCGCAGGCGGCGGATGTTCACATCCACGATCTTCAGCTCGCCGAAATAGTCCCTCCCCCACACAAGGTCCAATATCTCCTCCCGGGACAGAGCCTTGCCCGGGTTCTCCATAAACATCTTCATGATGGCGTACTCCATCTGGGTAAGCTTGATGCGCCGGCCATTTTTCTCCAGGGTGCGGTTGCGGGTGTTGAGCAGGAAGGGCGGCTGGTCGATCTGGTCGGCCACCTCGTCCGCCACACCGCTGCGGCGCATGAGGGCATCTACCCGGGCGGTAAGCTCCGCCGGGGAGAAGGGCTTGGTTACATAGTCATCCGCCCCGGTCATAAGGCCCGTGACCTTATCCATCTCCTGGGACCGGGCCGTGAGCATGATGATACCGATGCGCAAATTGGTGGCCCGGATGCGGCGGCAGACCTCAAAGCCGTCGATGCCCGGCAGCATGATGTCCAGCAGCGCCACCCGGGTGTCGGGGTTTTCCTGGAGCTTTTCCAGCGCTTCCTCGCCGCTCTCGGCCTCGATAACGTCGTAACCGGCCCTGCGCAGATTAATAACGATAAAGCTGCGGATGCTGCTCTCATCCTCTAATACCAATACCTTTTTCATGGTTGTCTCCCCTCTCTCAGTTCCTAGCATTCCACGCCGTGGAAATCAGATTGAAATGGCTGCTGACCCAGGCGCTGCTGATGCCCAGCTCACCGCCGTCTTCTGTGATGCGCATGGCATAGGCCACATTGGCCCGCTGCAGCACCAGTGTCCGGCCGCCTGTTTGGGCGTCCCGCTCCCGTTCCTCACCGCTGAGGCTGTACAGGTACAGCACCGGCCTGCCATCCACCTGCAGTGTCACGCAGGTGCCGTTTTCCATGGCGTCCAGACGTGTGCCGCTCATTTTTCCGTGCCAGTCGTCATTGAGCACCAGATACCAGCCATCCGTCAGGTCATGGTAGGTATCCATGACCCAGGCGCTGTTGCCCCGGTCATCAAACCGGTACCAGGCGAAAAACGCACTTGCCTGCCGGGTATTGCTTTTCTCGGGGTACGGAATTTCGATAATGCCGTCATTATTAATGTCCTGCGGCCGGAGCTGGCTGGAGGGGTACTGCACCTCCGTAATGCCGGTTTTTCTGTCCGCGCCCGTATTCAGCAGCTGCCCGCCGCGGCAGAGCAGGATATTCGTCATGGCCGTGTTTTCCGCACTCACGGCGGTGACAAAGGCCGCCGTCTTTTGGCTGTCCAGCTTGCCGCACACGATGCTTCCTCTGCTCAGCTCCGCCGGTGTGCAGTGCAGCTGGCAGGTGCCTTCCACGCGCATCTCCCCATCCTGCCACACATAGTGCTCGGCCAGGCAGCCTCCCTCCGCTTCCGACCGGATGAGCAGCAGGTCGAACCACCCATCGCTGTCCAGGTCGTCCACAACATAGCGCAGGTAGCCGCTCTGCATCAGCATATTGACCTGGTTCGGCACCAGCTCGTATACGGCTACGGTCTGCACCTCCGTGCTGACCCGCCAGCCCACGACCACCTCCAGCCGTCCGTCTCCGTTAAAATCCCGGAAGGACACGGAGTCGATGGAGCTGCCGCCGGATTCTATGGTGCTGTACAGGGAGAAGGTCCCATTTTCCTCCCGGAAAAACAGGATCTTCAGAGGGTTGTCGTCTGCGGTGTGGCGGAAAAAGGCCACCGCCTCCTTCTCCCCGTCACCGTCCATGTCGATCATCTGCAGGGATTGGATATTATTGCCGCTGGAGGGGGTGATGTACTCATAGCCGCTTTCCAGATAGGTGTTGAGTGTGTTGGCCAGGCCCGTGTATTCCACCGGCACCTGGGGCAGGGTGAACAGGTTCTCCGCAGAGGTCTCCAGCGAGCAGCCGCAAAGTCCCAGCGCCAGAGCCAAATAGGCCAGCACGATCAGTATTTTCTTCGCAGGACGTTTCACGGCACTCCCTCCCCGGTTCCGATTTTTATTCAGAATATACTATATCACATTTCTCTCTCCTTGGGTAGTCCCTGTTTTGCATTTTCTCCGGTGCAAAATAGCGCATGGCGCAAAATTTCCTCTTGAAATGCGGCGGAAAGTACGCTATAATAAGCAAGCACCTGCCGGTGTGTTGGAATTGGTAGACGAAGTGGACTCAAAATCCACCGCTGGCGACAGCGTACCGGTTCGAGTCCGGTCACCGGCACCATATCGAGTGGTCATAAGGGATTTCCCTTATGACCACTCGATTTTTTATGTGTGTGAGCGCAGCTCACCGCCCCCAGGGGGGCGGAAAGCCGTCCCTTGCCCTTGGGATAAAAATAGTATATGATAAGCTGGAAGGCAGGTCGAGCCTGCCTTCCAGCTTTGCTATGATAGGAGGCCCCGCCCATGACGACACAGAGAAAGGCCGACCTGCTGCTGGTGCTGATCACCGGCTTTTGGGGCTGCTCCTACTACCTGTCCGACCTGGCCCTGGGGGAGATGCCGCCCTTTGCCCTGTGTGCCATGCGGTTTTTGCTGGCCTTTGCGCTGCTGGGCATTGCTCTGTTTCCCAAGCTGCGGCATGTAAACCGCAAGACCCTGCTGTGGGCGGTCCCGGCGGGGCTTTCCCTTACCCTCACTTATATCGGCGCCACCGTGGGTCTGCTGTATACCTCCATCTCCAATGCAGGGTTTATCTGCTCCCTGCCGGCGGTGACCACACCCCTTTTGACCTTTTTGCTGTACCGGAAAAAGCCGGAGCGGCGGATGCTGCTGTGCCTGGCTCTTTGCACGGTGGGTCTTGGGCTGCTGACCCTGGGGAACGATTTTCGCCCGGCGCCGGGGGATCTTATCTGCCTGCTGTGTGCCCTGGGCTACGGCATCAACCTCCTGGTGGTGGAGCATGCGGTGCGCCAGCCGGAGGTGGACGCCCTGCAGCTGGGCGTGTTCCAGCAGCTGGTGACAGGTGCGGCCATGCTGGTGCTGTCGCTGCTGTTTGAGACCCCCTGCCTGCCCCAAACCCCCACAGGCTGGGGCAGCGTCCTGTTTCTGTCCGTTTTCTGCACCGGCATCGCCTTCGCCATCACCGCCGTGCAGCAAAAGCACACCTCCGCGGTCCATGTGGGGCTGATTTTTACATTGGAGCCGCTGTTTTCGGCTATTGTGGCCTTCTTCCTTGCGGGGGAGCGGCTGGCTCCCCGAGGCTATGTGGGGGCGGCACTGATGATGCTGGCCCTGGTAACCATGGAGGCGGGCCTGCCGTTTCTTAAAAAGAAGAAGCCAGAGGAGGAATGAGACGTCCGAAAGGGGAAAATCATGGAATTTGACGCGGCACACACCATCAGTGCCCTGTCTAAGCTGGCGCTGCGGCTGATGCGAAACGCCAATAAAAAGGAGGCTTCCCAGCAAATGGATATGTATTTTTCGGCCAAACGGCAGACCCTTGCGCAGTTTATGGAGGTCTATGACCAGCAGCGGCTTCATGAGATACACGGCGGCTCTACCATCCTATTTGACGCCATGGCCCACCAGTCGCCCCAAGACCGATATGATATTGTTCGGTTTCTCATCGCCCAGGGTGCGGAATTGACGGGCACGAACGGCGAAAACGAGACCCTGTTTCACATCCTGTTCTCGCGCCCGAAGCACAATATGGCGCAGACAGTGGAGCTGACAAAGCTGCTGATAGACGCCGGGGCGGATATAAACCAGCCGGATGCAAAAGGCCGGGTGGCGCTCCAGCATCTTATCAGCCACCCCAAGCTGACAGACCGGGACTTGGCCCCGCTGTATGACCTGCTCTTCACCCGGTGCCGCCTGGACCTATCCATAAAAAATGCCTGGGGCTATACCCCCATAGAGCTGGCTCAAAAGCTCCCCTACCGGGCGGAGCTGCTGCGGAGAATGACGGAGTGGTGCCCCTGATGGAGAAGCTGCTGGCCCTGCTGCAGAAAAGGCCAGTGCGCACGCCCTACGACTACCAGGAGTATGAGGTCATGCGCTCTCAATACCTGATGCCCTACGAAGCGTAAAACGAGAACTGGTGCAACCGGGCCGATGTGGGCATCGGCCCCTACGAAGGCGTTATGTATCACCGAGGAAGCGGGCGGCCGCAAGGGTCGCCCCTACGAAGCGCGGCAAGGCGTTCGGTAAAACGGGGCGTCGGGGATGCCGCCCCCCCCACGACATTCTGTTGGAAAAGGTGCGTAGGGGCGGACGCCTCTGTTCGACCGCCGGACTTGTATCGCATTTCTTGCGATGTGTCATTGCGAAGCCAGTGCGCACGCTGGTCTCGCAATCCGTATTCCTTTTGTAGGGCAGGGTGCCCTCACCCCGCCATCCCGGTCTTGCGCCATATTTCTTGCAATGTGTCATTGCGCCCTCGCAATCCGTAACCCCCATCCCCGCCGTCCTCCCCTCCCTAAAATTTTTTAAAAAAATTTCAGTTCCCCTCTTGACAAGGGCCCAAAATGCGATTATAATGCGCTTAATTTCAAACGACAAACCTGTGAGGAAGAAGAGTAGCACAGCGCAGGGCATCCTAAGAGAGCTTCGGGTGGTGAGATCGAAGCGGTGCGCGGCGGTGTGAATGGCCTTCCGAGGGCGGCTTGAACAGGAGCATTCCTAAGTAGGGTCCGACGGGAACCCTCCCGTTATCCGTGGGGTACGCATGATGGTGCGTAAAAGCGAGTGGGCATCGCAAGATGTCAATTTGGGTGGTATCGCAGAAGCAAAGGCTTTTGTCCCATGTGGGGCAGAGGTCTTTTTTGTTTTTAAAATCCAGGCCGCCGGCAACGGTCCCTCCATCCGCCGCCCAAAAAAACCTATATAAAATTTGGAGGAAACAAAAATGAAAAAGAACATTCTGAAGCGTGCGCTGACCCTGGCCCTGGCCGCCCTGCTGGCCCTGTCCCTCTTCGCCTGCGGCAAAAAAAACAACGACAATTCCACCAGCACCTCCGGCGCCACATCCTACAAGGTTGGCATCTGCAACTATGTGGATGACGCATCCCTGAATCAGATCGTGGACAACATCAAAACCCAGCTGGCTGCCATCGGCCAGGAGAAGGGCGTCACCTTTGAGATCAGCTATGATAACTGCAACGCCGATTCCGCCGTGCTGAACCAAATCATTGCCAACTTCATCGCCGACAAGGTGGACCTGATGATCGGCGTAGCCACCCCCGTGGCCGTGGCCATGCAGGCCGCCACCGAGGGCACCGACATCCCCGTGGTCTTTGCCGCCGTGTCTGACCCCGTCAGCGCCGGCCTGGTGGAGAGCCTGGAGGCTCCCGGCGCCAACATCACCGGCACCTCCGACTATCTGGACACCGACGCCATCCTGGACCTGATCTTCGCTGCCACCCCCGACGCCAAGAACATCGCCCTGCTGTATGACCAAGGCCAGGACTCCTCCACCACCCCCATCAAGAACGCCAAGGCGTACCTGGATAAGAAGGGCGTGTCCTACAAGGAGTATAACGGCACCACCACCGACGAGATCAGCCTGGCCGTCAGCAGCATCGTGGCCGACAAGGCCGACGCCGTGTTCACGCCCACCGACAACACCGTGATGACCGCAGAGCTGGCCATTTACGAGACCCTGGCCAAGGCCGGCATCCCCCACTACACCGGCGCTGACTCCTTCGCCCTGAACGGTGCGTTCCTGGGCTACGGCGTGGACTATGCCAACCTGGGCGTGGAAACCGCCAACATGGTCTCCGGCATTCTCCTGGACGGCAACAAGCCCGCCACCACCCCCGTGCTGACCTTCGACAACGGCACCGCCACCATCAACACCGACATCTGCAAAGAGCTGGGCCTGAACTATGACGACCTGGCCAAGACCTTCGCTCCCCTGTGCACCAAGGTCCAATCCATCGTCACCGCCGAGAGCTTCGGCGATCTGAACAAGTAAAATCCGAAAAATGATCCAACAGGGCGGGGCGCTTGCAGCCCCTCCCCCACGCACCACAAAGTAACATAATATAATGTAGGGTGGGGTGCCCTCACCCCGCCCTACGCATAACATGAAAGCTGGTGCCACTGGGGCGATGTGGGCATCGCCCCCTACGAAATTCTATCGGTAAACAGTCTGTAGGGGCCGATGCCCACATCGGCCCGCACGCAGGCACTTCTTGCAACCATCCGTAGGGGCCGATGCCTACATCGGCCCGCCCCACCGCATTTCTTGCAAAAAACTGTCATTGCGAAGCCAGTGCGCACACTGGCTGTGGCAATCCGCATCCCCCGTCCCCACGGCCCCCCGCAATCCCCATCACTCTTCATCAAAGGAGACCCTCATGAACATTTTATCTCTGGTCCAAACCGCCCTGGAGCTGGGCCTCATCTGCTCGCTGACGGTGCTGGCACTGTTTCTGAGCTACTCCATGCTCAATGTGTGCGACCTGTCCACCGACGGTTGCTTCACTCTGGGTGCCGCTGTGGGTGCTACGGTGGCCATTGCCGGGCATCCCTACCTGGCCATCCTGGCCGCCATGGCCGCCGGGGTCCTCTCCGGCTTCATCACCGCCCTGCTGCAAACGAAAATGGGCATTGACAGCCTCCTGGCGGGCATCATTGTCAACACCGGGCTCTATTCCATCAATATCGCTGTCATGGGCGGCTCCTCCCTGCTGAACATGAACAAAACCGAGACCGTGTTCACCAAGGCCCGGGCTCTGCTGCAGGGCACCGTCCTTTCTGAGCAGTATAAACTGCTGGTGGCGGTCATCGCCGTTATTGCCGTGGTAGCTTTTTTGGCCCTGTTTCTGCGCACCCGCTTGGGCCTGGCCATCCGCGCCACCGGCGACAATCCCGATATGGTCCGCTCCTCCTCTATCAATCCCACCTTTACCACCATCGTGGGCCTGTGCGTGGCCAACGCCTTCACGGGTCTGTCCGGCTGCCTGCTGGCCCAAAGTCAAAAATCCGTCAGCATTGACATCGGCACCGGCATGGTGACCATTGCCCTGGCCTCCCTGCTCATGGGCCAGGTGCTGCTGGGCAAGGGCAGCATCCTCAAGCGAGCCATCGGCATGGTAGTGGGTGCCTTCGCCTTCCGCCTGGTGTATACCATCGCCCTGCGGCTGGATATGCCCGCCTTCATGCTGAAGCTGGTATCCTCGGTGATCGTGGTGCTGGCCATCGCCACCCCCTATTTCAAAAAGCAGCTGCCCATGCTGCGCCGCCGCATGGCTGCGAGAAAGGAGGCCAGCCACTATGCTGAAGATTGAAAATATATCCAAGACCTTCAACCCCGGCACCATCAATGAAAAGGCAGCCCTGCAGGGCCTGAGCCTGCACCTGCTCCCCGGGGATTTCGTCACCATCATCGGCTCCAACGGCGCAGGAAAATCCACTCTCTTTAACGCCATCTGCGGCAGCTTTTTCACCGACAGCGGCAGCATTTATCTGGACGGAAGAAATATCACCTTCCTGCCGGAATATCAGCGCTCCCGCCAAATCGGCCGTCTGTTCCAGGATCCTATGCGCGGCAGCGCACCCCACATGACCATTGAGGAAAATCTCTCTCTGGCGGCGGCCTCTGGCGGCTGGCTCAGCCATGTGACCCGGGCGGAAAAGGCCGCCTTCCGGGAAAAGCTGGCTCAACTGGACATGGGCCTGGAGGATCGGATGAAGCAGCCTGTGGGTCTGCTTTCCGGCGGCCAGCGCCAGGCGCTGACGCTGATGATGGCCACCTTCAAGCCGCCGAAGCTCCTTCTGCTGGACGAGCATACCGCCGCTCTGGACCCCGCCACGGCAGAAAAGGTGCTGGAAATCACCCGTCAGACCGTCTCGGAAAACCATATCACCACCCTCATGGTCACCCACAATATGCACCAGGCCCTGGAGCTTGGCAACCGCACGTTGATGATGGACAGGGGCCATATCATCCTGGATGTTGCCGGAGCGGAACGGACAGGCATGACCGTAGAGGACCTGCTGGCCAAGTTCAAAAGCGGTGCCGGAAAGGCCCTGGACAATGACCGTATCCTCTTATCGGAATAAGTCAAAATCGAATAAAAAAAGGCGCACCGGGGTGCGTCTTTTTTATATGCTAATTCCGCAAAGGCCTTTCCCTTTACACGTTGAAGCGGAAATAGATCATGTCGCCGTCCTTGACCACATAGTCCTTGCCCTCGGAGCGCAGCAAGCCCTTTTCCTTGGCCGCAGCCACGCTGCCGCCGCAGGCCATCATCTCGTCGAAATTGATAGTCTCTGCCCGAATGAAGCCCCGCTCAATATCGGAGTGGATCTTGCCTGCGGCCTGGGGAGCCTTGGTGCCCTTTTTGATGGTCCAGGCCCGACACTCGTCCTTGCCATAGGTAAGGAAGGAGATGAGCCCCAGCAGGTCATAGGAGCACTGGATCAGCCGATCCAGGCCTGACCTTTCCACTCCCAGCTCCTCCAGGAACATAGCCCGCTCCTCGGGATCGTCCAGCTCGGCGATGTCCTGCTCCAGCTTGGCGCAGATGGGCAGCACCTGGGCTTGCTCCTTCTCGGCCAAGGCCTTCACATCGTTATAATAGGAATTCGAATCGCAATCGGCAAAGCCGGCCTCGTCCATGTTGGCGGCATAGATAATGGGCTTCAGGCTCAGCAGGTCCGCCGTCTCGATAATGGCGCGGTCATCCTTGTCACAATCGAAGGTGCGGGCGGATTTCCCTCCGTCCAGATGCTCCGCCAGGGCCTTGAACACCTCCGCCTCGTGGAGGAACTTCTTGTCGCCCTTGGCAGCCTTGGCGGCCTTTTCCGCCCGGCGATTCACCATCTCCAGGTCGGCCATGATGAGCTCTAAATCGATGGTCTCAATATCCCCCAGGGGGTCCACCGGAACGTTGGTGCCGGCATCGGCCACCACATGCATGATGTTCTCGTCGTCAAAACAGCGGACTACATGGACGATGGCGTCCGTGCGGCGGATGTTCTCCAAAAATTTGTTGCCCAAGCCCGCACCCTGGCTGGCGCCCTTGACAAGGCCCGCAATGTCCACGAATTCGATGACCGCCGGAGTCTTTTTGTCCGGCTGGTACATCTCAGCCAGCTTGTCCAGCCTTGCATCCGGCACCGCCACCACACCCACATTGGGCTCGATGGTGCAGAAGGGGTAGTTAGCGCTCTCTGCCCCGGCATTGGTGATGGCGTTAAACAGGGTGCTCTTGCCCACATTGGGCAGTCCTACGATACCTAATTTCATAGTTTTCTCTATCTCCTTATTTTTCAAGGGTTTTCGGCACTTGAACGGCGCTTACTGTACCATTACTGTACCATTTTGATTTTGCTGCACTTTTTCAAATTGTAATACGGCGTTTGACATGGAATCATTATTCTTTGCCTCGTAAACTCTTACCCATTCGGAAACTCCTTTCTCACTATGAGAAAAGGCCCCTATGCATCTTATAATTGTAGCACAAGGGCTTTCTTTTCTCAATAGTGAACTTGCCTTCAAATTGCCATTGTGTGGCTGATGTACTCTTCAAACTCCCGGCGCTTGTCCGGCTTTTTCGTCCCGACGGACAACACGAAGGGGCAGCTGGGCGCTCTCAGCATGCTTCCGATCTTGTTGATGCCGATGCAATTCTCCATGTAAAAGCTCCTTTCCCGGGTTCATCAGCCGAGAAGTTGAGCCCTCTTTTAATTGTCGGCAGCGGTGCTTTTGCGGAAGCTGTCACCGCCAAACATGATGGGGACGCAGACCTCCAAGATGCGGTCAAAAAAATGCCGGAATTGGCCACCATGCGCGTACCCACTGAGGGCCAAATCCATGTCATGATCGACATAGGAATCAAACAGCTCCGGTCTATGGGAAAGTAAAATCGTAAAACTGGTATCGTCCGCAGTAAGCTCCGAAAGCTTCTGACTGATCACCGCAGCATCACCTGTCAAATAGCCCGCGCTAAAGCTGGGATCGTCGACGCCTGTAACGGTAATGCTTTCCCGGAAAGCACCTGGAGGCGGCTCCGGGCAACGCCTTCATTGCCGGTTGACCTCAGGTCTATCGGAGCCTGCAAACAATTTTGCGCATAAATCCTGACGGGGCCTCCTGAAAGCCGTCATCGGAACTATGACAAAAAGAAAAGCGGCAGGCTTCTTATGAAACTAAGCCTGCCGCTTTACATTATTCTACACTCCGTTATTCGGCAGAGTGCTTTTTCTTTTTGCTGACAACAGCTGTGCCGATAACAGCTCCGCCGCTGGCAAGCAGCAGTGCGATCCACAGCACGAGGTTACTGTTGTCGCCGGTCGGGGGAGACTTCGGCAGCTTTGCCATTACGGTGTCAACCTTTTTGATTTCCTTGGTGCCGTATTTGTCACTGTAATACTTATCACAGCCACTGCAGCACCAATACTCGATATTGCCCTCGGCATCCTCGGTGGCCGCCTTGGCGGGGATATGCTTGAGGGCGGTGTGATTCTTCGGGTCAAGCTCTCCGTAGGCTTTGCCGCAAACCTCGCAAACCGCCTTGTCCTTGCAAGTCGCCTTGCCGCCGGAGCAGTCTTTGGTTTCAGAGCCAGTGCAGCCGTCCACCGTGCATTTGCGGGTGTGCGTGCCGTCGCCGTTCGATACCCATTCACCATAGGTATGCCCGTCGTTGACCGTTACGGTCATCTCGGCGGTGTTGCCCGCCTTGTCGGTGACAACGATTCTCTGCTCGCCGTCCGCCGGAGCAAGGGTAAAGCTGCCGTTTTCATCAAGCTCGACCGCCGTGCCGTTTACGGTGACGGTATCCACATACTTTTCGTCAACGGTGACCGTCTGCGCCTCGCAGTAGGTCTTGCCGTCCTCAATGCCGTCGATCACCGGCTGAACATTGTCAAGCGTTACGCGGTCGGAACGGAGGTATGTTATGTTCAGGCTCTCATCAACGAGCATTGCATAAACAATATATTCTCCGTTGGGGTCTATGCGGAACGGCTCCTCGTACGCACGGTACACAAGAGAGCCCAGCTCCGTCTCGGAGAGATCCCGATCGGTCACCAAATAGGAGATAAACACGGTTCCGCTGTTGTCGGCGGCGTTTATCGTCACCGTTTGCGTGTCCTTAAAGAACAGACCGAAGGTGAGCGTGTTTAAGAATTCCCGCCATTTATTTGTACCTATGATAATTTCGCCCGTAGGCTTTTCAATGTCTTTCCACCGTGCTTTAAGCGTTATATTCTCGGCAGGCATGGTCGTGGGAATTTCCCTGTCCCAGCCGATAAAGGTATAGCCCTCTCTTGTCGGGTCGGCAGGAGCGGTAATTGGTGTGCCGTAATCCTGCGTTATGGTAATATCCGCTTTGCCGTTTTCGGGTTTGACTGTGATGGTATATTGATTGATCTCCCACTTCGCCCAATATTCCTTATTGCCCGTTTCTGTACCGCCGATTGCCGTCACAGGAGAGCCGGTCAGACTCTCGTTATCATACCAGCCCTTGAAGGTGTACCCGGTGCGCGTCACATCTGTCGGGAGTGTTGCACCCACGCCGTAGGTGTATTCGGTGACATTGCCGCTGTTGATAGTGCCGTCGCCCGCGTTCAGCGTGACGGTATAGGTCGGGGCTGTCCACTGCACCGTCAGTTCCGTCACATCAGCAGGAACACTGGCACCGGGGGCGTAGGAATTGCCATTGCTGTCAAGCCACATAAAGTAACTGCCTGTATCTCCGGCCGGGCGGGTCAAACCGCCGGATGCAGGCGCGGTAAACTTGCTGCCGTTTTTCACGATGATGTGAATAGCATCGGAGCTGCCGCCCAGCTTGCCGCCGCCAAGGTTGAGGGTAACGGCTTTCAGCCCGTCAGCGCCCAGCGTGCCGGGGTTCGGGACTTCAAGGACGGGGCGGAAGCCGAAGGTCGGGTAAGAAGAAGAAGACGAGGTATTGTAGCTGGTCCAGAAACGGGCCGAACGGTTCCACCCGCGAACCGCACGGGACGACGCCGAAATTCTTATAGTAGTATCTTGTCCACACGAAAGCATCTCCCTCCAGTTTTTGATATATCCGTCGTCCTTATCCAGTATCTTATCCCATTCGTTGCTTTTGGGCGTGCCGCGTTCTGAATCACCTGAGCCTGTATAACTACTTCCCACAGACGGTGCGCGCAGGGTATAGTCCACGCTGCCGGCGACATAGTCCTTGCCGAAAATCAGACTCGCAGTATCTAAGTCATTCCAGCTTACCGTATGCGTTACGACATAGTCCGCCACAAACAGGCTGTGGGGATATTTTTTCTGCTGTGCATATTCCTCGGTGGTTGCCATCTCCGACATGAGCTTGTAGGCGTCCACCGTCCCTGCGTAGGTAAAAGGCACATAGTGCAGGGTATTATCCGGCAGAGCATCGTTCACCGTGCCGGGAATACCCATTGCCGATAGGTCAAAGTAATAGGTGCCGCCGGGGGTGAGGGTAAACTGCTCGTCGATCTCGTCCGTCAGCTTCACTTCCCGAAGTGCGCCGGCATAGTCGGTCTTATGATCGCCGTTAAACTGCTCGTTGAACACGCAGAGCGTCTTGCCGGTCATGTCTATGCCGGTCAGGTCAATCGCTGCCCTGCCGCGTGTACCGTTTGTCGTGCCGTCCAGCTGCACAACGCGTGTATAGCGGGAAATGCTCCCGTCCGCATCCTTAATAACGGCAGATATATATTCATTATCGCCCACTTTTGCGTTCTTGTATTCGACCTCCAGCACACTACCGTTGACCAGCACCGTCTTTGCCGTAAAATCGTCGCGGTCGCTGTCATGCAAGGTCAGCTTCCATTCATCTCCGGCGTATTCGGCGATCGGGGTCGTTAAATCTGCAACTTTTCCGTGCTCGGCAGCAGATATAAAGAGAACGGAGGACAGATCCAGCTCCATGGCAGGCCGCACGGCAGCATCGTAGTCCACGTTGAGGGCGCTGCCGCTTCTGCCATCGGGATGAATCGTCCACGATCCGTAGCCGTAAACCTCATTGGAAGAACGCGTCCACCACTTTGCAGCGTACTTGCACGAATTTCTGTACAAATAAATACTATCCTCTTGCGAGAAGGCCCAGAGCTTCTGCGCTTTGACCTCCTGCCCGGTGATTCCCTCGGTGATGTCCTTGGGGCGGATGACCGCCTGCTCCTTTTCGGGGATCGCCTCGGCCAAGGAAACCATTTTCTGCTGCAAGGTGCTTCCCGCATACTCATTGGGCTTTCTCCATTGCGACATATCGGACGGGTTGTTGGCATAATAACCGTTGTCCTCGCTGTAGCGACTTGCATTTTCAAACGGCACGGCGCTCCCCGTGCGGAACGGGACATCTCCGAAATCATTGTTTACCGCAAGCAGGGTAATGATGGGCGCATTATTGCTTTTGTCGGTCTTTTGGCCGATCACCCACCATTCATGCCCCGCAAAGGACAGCCTGCTTTTGTCGATCTTTAATATGCTTTGGGCGCTCGTACCGGGCAGAATGGCTTTTGCACCGCCTGCGGCAAAAACCGTTATCGGCACAAGGCATAGCACCATACAAAGGGTAAGTAGGATACTAAGTATTCGTTTTTTCATATTCTGTTACCTCCGTGTCGATACATTTTTTTGCGTTTCACGGTAAGCACTGTGCAAGCACCGCCGCTGATAAAGAGCAGTGCGATCCACAGCATGAGGTTACTGTTGTCGCCGGTCTGAGGAGACTTCGGCAGCTTCGCCGTTACGGTGTCTGCTTTTTTGATTTCCTTGGTGCCGTCTTTGTCACTGTAATACTTTCCGCAACCTTCGCAGTACCAATACTCGATATTGCCCTCGGCATCCTCGGTCGCCGCCTTGGTGGGGATATGCATAAGGTCGGTGTGGTTCTTCGGGTCAAGCTCTCCGTAGGCTTTGCCGCAAACCTCGCATACCGCTTTTTCGGCGCAGGTTGCCTTGCCGCCGGAGCAATCCTTTGTTTCAAGCCCGTTGCAGCCGTCCACCGTGCATTGACGGGTGTGCGTGCCGTCGCCGTTCGATACCCATTCACCATAGGTATGCCCGTCGTTGACCGTTGCGGTCATTTCGGCAATATTGCCCGCCTTGTCGGTGACAACGATTCTCTGCTCGCCGTCCGCCGGAGAGAGGGTAAAGCTGCCGCTTTCGTCAAGCTCGACCTCCGTTCCGTTTACGGTGACGGTATCCACATATTTCTCGGTGATCGTAGCCTTCTGTGCCGCACAATAGGTCTTGCCGTTTTCTATGCCGGTGATGACCGGGCTTGTGCCGTCAAGCACAATGCCGTCCGAGCAGATGTAGTCCGTATTGCCTGCATTATCGGTCAGTCTGACATAGATAATGTATTCGTTATCGGGGTCAATGCCGAACGGTGCGGTGTACGCTGTGAAGGTCATGCCGTCAAGCTCCGCTTTTGTCAATTCCTTATCTGACAGCAAATATTCAACCGTTACCGTCTCACCGCTGTTGTCGGCGGCGTTTATCGTCACCGTCTGCGTATCCTTAAAGAACAGACCGAAGGTGAGCTTATTCAGGAATTCCTGTCATTTATTGGTGCCTATGATAATTTCGCCCGTGGGCTTTTCGGTGTCTTTCCACCGTGCTTTGAGCGTTATATTCTCGGCAGGCATGGTCGTGGGAATTTCCTTATCCCAGCCGATAAAGGTGTACCCCTCTCTTGTCGGGTCGGCAGGTGCGGTAATATGCGTTCCGTATTCCTGTGTAATGGGTGCGATTTCGCTGCCGCCGTTGGTGTCAAAGGTAATTGTGTATTGATTGATTTCCCACTGCGCGGTGACAGTCATATTTTCAGCGGGCATAGTCGTGGGAATTTCCTTATCCCAGCCGATAAAGGTATATCCTTCTCTTGTCGGGGCTTCAGGTGCGGTAATTACCGTGCCGTAGTCCTGCGTAATCGGAGCGATCTCGCTGCCGCCGGCGGTGTCGAAGGTAATCGTGTAGGTGTTCGCCGTCCATTTTGCATATAATGTTATGTTATCGGTGACTTTATCGCTTGCATAATCCCACGCCGTGCCGTCGGCCTTGTTCCAGCCACCGAAGGTATAGCCCGGTGTGGCGGCGGGAGCATCGGGACGCGTCGCGAGAGTGCCGGAGGGCAGAACCTGCTTTGCGTATTCACTGTCGCCGTCCTTGTAGGTCACGATGACGCCGGTCGTATTGCCGTAAATATACAGACCGCCGTAGAAGAGGCCCCAGTCAACATGGCTTGGATTTACACTGGAAGTTCCGCCGATCACCGTCTTGCCTTTGAAAGCGGTAATACCGTTATCTTCTGCAAGACAGGTGATCTTACATGTCTGATTTAGGTGAACCCCACCGTATACCTCGCCGCCGTTGGCGTAAATTGTGGTCATATACGCAGCATTGATATCGTATCTGCCATTGTTTTTGATCAGGCCGCCGGTCAACGTGATCACGCCGGTTGTGTCTATGTTCGCCATCGGACCAAAAGCGTATATGCCGCCGTAAAAGGCCTCTCCGGTCGTTAATCTGTTTGGTGTTGAGCAGCCGACAATGCTGCCGGCGTTCATGGTGAACGAACCGTCAGAGAGAAACAGGCCACCGCCGTCATTGGCTATGCAGCCGACGATATTGCCGCCGTTCATGGTGAGTGCGCCGCTGCCGATGATCACGCCGCCGCCTTCCACCCCGTTGGAGAAGAAGATCCGGCTGCCCGTGCCGCCTGTGATGATGCCACCATAGACGGTCTCTGTACCGCTGTTGTCCAGCACCCAAGGTTCTACGCCGTTAACCTTGAATTTGTGCTCCGCCGTGGGATTGCTGTCGATAAGGGTCAGGTCGCCGGTGATGCCGCTCTTATTATCGAGGATAATAACGCTGCCGCTGCCGGTCATTTTCAGAACATAGCCGTTGAGATCGAGGGTGACCTTGCGGAGGACGGTCAGGGTCGTGCCGATTGCAATGTCATTTTTCAGCGTGATGATGTCTACGCTGCTGTCCGCCAGCGCATCGACAAGCTCTTGTTCCGTTTCGACTTTCCTGTTTGTCTCACCCTCGGCAAACGCCGTAGTCGGCGCAAGGCAGAACAGCATACAAAGAGTGAGCAGGATACTAAGTATTCGTTTTTTCATTTCTTGCTACCTCCGTTTTGCAGCCTCAAACAAGACTCTTTTTCTTTTTCAGTACAATGTACAAAATCAAGCCGAGGTTACCAAGCAGCGCAAGCCCCGCAACAGAACCGATAACAATCAAAGCAGGAGAGGATGCGGATATGTTTCCGGAGCCTGCGGGGACTGCTGCATCCGCCGCCGCTTTCACACCGGTGTCCTTCTCGCCGATCCACCAGTTGCCGTTTTCGCCGATAAAGGGGGTCAGACCGTCCTTACCGTCCGCGCCGACGACCTTGCCGAGATTGACCGTCTTTCCGTCGGTATAGGTGATAACAAGCTCGCCGTCCGCATTGATCTCCGCCTTGGCGATTCCGATTCCGTCCTTACCGTCTTTCCCGTTTTTACCGTCAGCGCCGCTTGCGCCGTTAACACCGTTTGTTCCGTTCTTGCCGTTCTGTCCCGGTGTGCCGGCATCTCCGGGGTCACCCTTATCGCCTTTATCGCCCTTTTCGCCTTGTTGTCCGTCTTTACCGGTATCGCCCTTCTCTCCGGTGGCTTTCACACCGAGGGATACCCATGTCTGTCCGCCGTCATAGGAGACATACCAGAGGTTATCTTCCCCGATTTTAAGCCGAGGTGTTATGCCGTCTTTTCCGTCCTGTCCGGGGTCGCCTTTATCTCCCTTATCTCCCTTGTCGCCCTTGTCGCCCTTGTCGCCCTTCAGATCCGACAAGGCAATCAAATCGTTCCAGACGGAATCATCGCTGTACTTCCACTGTACAAATCCGTTATATACCCGCAGCTCAATCTGCTTTCCGTCTGCGCCGTCATTTCCCGTCAGCTCGGCAAGTGAGACAAGATCACGGTATGCGTCGTCACTTTCACCCGCATATCGCCACTGGATACTGCTGCCGTTACTGCGGAATTCGATTTCTCTGCCGTCGGCACCCGCAAAGGTTGAGAAGGTTTTGGTGTTGGACAGTGCCGATACCATTCCTTTGTCTGTCACGGAGGAGACTGCAAAGGTATAGGTGGTATCCGCCTGCAGTGAGGTGTATGTATAAGAAAGCTCTTCCGCAGAAAGCGGAGCATCAGTCACACGCACAAAATCTCCGTCATCCATGCGCATCCAGACATGATATCCGGCATAGGGACGTCTGAGGTCTGCAGTCGGCGCCTTCCATGTGATTTTTGCGCTCCGATTATCCGTTACGGATACGCCTGTAAGTGTCGGTATGGGCGGTGCGGCGCGAAGATTGGTCAGCACATAACCGAACACGGGAATCTTCTGATCGCCTGCCGTCCATGTACGCATACCGAAATCCCAGGTAAAGCCGTATTGGCTCGAAACATCGTAGCCGATTCCGTAGGAGGCAAGGAGCGAACGGCGGTCGATATTGTTGACCGTGCCGCTGGCGCCGCTGCTTTTCGTCGTGGTGTAGACCGTGCCCGTTGCTTTACTGTAGCTCAAATCAATCACAAAACCCATATTGAATGCGTCTACACCCCACGTGTTTTTCATCGAAGCGGAGAAGCCGTG
>OLOS01001348.1_pt1 | contig 20421 bp, 19 predicted proteins | sample 1672631 | NCBI WGS metagenome assembly OLOS01 (sample SAMEA3136707, study PRJEB25190) | human gut metagenome | biome: human gut; feature: human-associated habitat; material: faeces | place: Austria | collected 2013 | reverse complement strand
AGTACCCGTAGGGGCGCGCATTGCGTGCCCGCGTTTTGCGTAGAATTTGCTTTTTGTTCAATTATTGTTGGTTATTTTTCGCCGAAGCAATCAGTCGCGCGGGCTCAGCCCGCCATCTGCTTTTGAAGGGCGAGGCAGAGCAGGCCGTCGCCGCTGGCGATCTGCGCGGAGGTCAGCGAATAGATGCCCTCGCAGCAAAGGCGCAGAACGGCCACGCGGATGAGCGAGGAGAGGAGCTGGTCGAGCCGCAGATAGCTGCTGTCGCTGCTCCGACGCAGAAGGAGCGACGGGCCGTAGATGGCGAAAATTTCGTAGCGGTAGCGGGCTTCGAGCATATCGGCGAAGCGATCCGCGAGCTGGGGCGTTCGAAAGGAGTAATACTCCATCAGGCGGTTGATCTCGTCGATATCCGCAAAGACCTGACGCACACAGGCGTCCGTGCTGCGCGGAGAGAGAAGCGCGAGAATGCGCTCGCGATCGGAATGTGTTTCTGTTCTGGCGATCAAGGGGCAGCCCTCCCTTTCGGATTGAATTCTGAGAGAGCATATGCGGCGCGGGGACGGGATAGAACCGCGGATTTGTATACAGTTTTATTGGAACTTTATGAAAAAATGCGAATTAAGAAATCTGTATGAACGTAGGCGCGTTCTTACATAGTTATAGGGAAGAAAATCGTCCGCATAGCGGTTGACAAGATACTCCGTGCAGATTACAATAATCGTATACACCGGCGGGCGATTCTGTCCGTCAAGAAGCGGCCTGTTTCCTTCCCGGAGGCGGGCTGCTTTGTTGGGTATAAGGGTGAATGGAGGATTTGCATGTTCATCGTCTATTTTGCGCTGTGGGTGATTCTCAACGGCAAGTGGACTACCGAAATCGGCGTGTTCGGTCTGGTGTTCGCCGCCGTGCTGTACGGGTTTAGCTGCCGATTCATGGGGTACAGCTTCAAGAAGGATCTTCATTATCTGCGCAGGCTCCCGGCGACGCTTCGCTACGGCGCGACGCTGCTGGCGGAGATTTTCAAGGCCAACATCACGGTGATCCGGATGATCCTTGACCGGAATTTTGAGCCGAAGCCTCAGCTTGTGCATTTTGAAGGCGGTCTGGTGGAACTGCGCCACCGCGTTGTGCTGGCCGATTCCATCACGCTGACGCCGGGCACGATCACCTGCCAGCTCGAGGGCGACCGCTATCTGGTGCACTGTCTGGATGAGGCGATGGTGGACGGGCTGGATAACGGCGTGTTCGTGGAACGGCTCTCTGAGATGGAGAAAAAGCAGAAATTTATGGCCGATTCCGTGACCGGCGAGGCCGAGCTGGATGGGGAGAAGCCCGAGGAGATTCGGGCGGCCTGCGAGGCGGCGCCTGCCGAACAAAACCCGCGGGAAGCGGCGAAGGAGGAAGAGCATGAGCATTGAAACCTGCTATGACGTGCTGACCGTCGGTTCTCTGGCGGTGCTGGTGCTGCTGGCGCTGGTGTGTCTGGTGCGCTGCATCCTCGGCCCGCGCATTTCCGACCGGGTTATGGCCGTCAACATGATCGGCACGCTGACCATCATCATGGTGGTCGTGTTCGTCGTGCATCTGGGCGAGGCATATCTGGCGGATATCGCGCTGATTTACGCGATGATCAGCTTCCTGTCCGTCGTGGTGCTGTGCAAGGTCTACACGGGCATTTACCGCGAGCGTCAGCACGAGAAGGAGCTGCTCGGCGCGAGGAACGACAACCCGGTGGAAACGCTGGTTCGGGATGAAAAGGCGGGTGAGCGGCAGTGAGCGCGATTCGGTTTGTTTTGACGGCGGCGTTCATGCTGGTCGGCCTGTTCGTCTGCTGCGTCGGCGTGTACGGCGTGTTTAAGCTCAAGTATGCCGCCAACCGCATGCACGCGGCGGCGCTCAACGATACACTGGGCGTGAGCTTCTGTCTGGTCGGTCTGGCCATCAGCGCGCCGGACGGTTTCACCGCGCTGAAAATCCTGCTGGTGGTCGTGTTCCTGTGGCTGGCTTCCCCGGTGGCGAGCCACCTGCTCTGCCGCCTGGAGGTGGAGACGAACGAGGAGCGCGGGCAATACATGAATGTGCACGAGCAGTCTCTGGCGCAGGAGCGCGAAGAGGCGGCGCGCGCGAAGGAGGAACAGGCATGACGATTGTGACGCAGATGATGCTGCTGTTTTTGATCGTGTGCGCGATTGCCGTCTGCCTGACGCGCAATCTGCTCACCAGCGTCATCATTTATATGGGCTATTCGATGATTATGTCGATCATCTGGATCACGCTTGAATCGCCGGATCTGGCGATCACGGAGGCGGCGGTCGGCGCGGGCGTTACCAGCCTGCTGTTCTTCCTGACGCTCAAGAAGATCCACGCCATCGACGCGCGCAACGAGGTGCGCCGCGCCCATGCGCAGGAAAAGCAGAACGAGCAAAACGGAGGTGCGGACAATGGCAACGCCTGAATGGTTCTCAAGGCTCAAGCGCCGCACGGCCGAGATCATCGACTTTGAAAACGACGCGCTCGAACGCGACATGGTGCGCTCGCAGGAGACGCCCTCCGAGGCGCAGGAGACCGAGGAAGACGTCGCCCGCCGCCTGCGCGTGGAGCGCGAACGGCAGGAGGAAGAGGAAATCGCCGCGCGCCTGCGCGAGTGGAACAGCCGCAACGTGAGCAAGGTTTCCCGCGGCGTGTACTGCGTGCTGTGCGTGCTCATCTGCGTGACGATGATCGCGCTGCTGATGTTCACGGTGACGAACCTGCCCAGCTTCGGCAGCCCGGATCACCCGATCAACAACGAGGTTTCCGCCCGCTACATCGAAAAGGGCTTACAGGAGACCGGCGCGGTGAACATCGTCACCGGCATGATTCTGGATTACCGCGCGTTCGATACGCTCGGCGAATCCACGGTGCTCTTTACGGCGGCGATGGTCGTGCTGTTCCTGCTGCGCCTCGACCCGGAGAGCGAGAAATACAGCCAGCTTGCGCGCACGATGCGCGAGGCGCCGCATGCGGATAACTTCTACGAGCCGCGCCACGACGCCATCCTGCAGATGACCGCCAAAATTCTGACCCCGATCGTCATCCTGCTGGGCATATACGTCGTGCTGAACGGCCATCTGTCGCCGGGCGGCGGCTTCTCCGGCGGCGCGATCATGGGCGCGGGTCTGATGATCTACGTCACGGCGTTCGGCTTCAAGGATATCCGCCGGTTCTTCACCTATAAGACGTATCAGCGCGTCGTGCTCTGCTCGCTGCTCACCTACGCGGCCAGCAAGTGCTATTCGTTCTATACCGGCGCGAACGACATCCACAGCATCATCCCCCTCGGTACGCCGGGCGCGATTCTCTCCAGCGGCCTGATTCTGGTGCTGAACATCTGCGTCGGCTTTATCGTCACCTGCACGATGTACGCCTTCTACGCCGTGTTCCGGAAAGGAGAGGTGTAAGGATGCCGGACAAGCTATTCATCAATTACGAGGAGACGGTTTCCGTCATCCTGTTCTGCATCGGGTTTTCCACGATGCTGCTCAACAAAAACCTCATCAAGAAAATCATCGGCATGGACATCATGGATACGGCCGTTTACCTCTTCCTCGCCTCGCAGGGCTACATCAAGGGGCGCACGGTGCCGATCGTGGTGGACGGGATTCAATCCGTCGAGGCGTATATCAACCCGATTCCGGCCGGCCTGGTGCTGACGGGCATCGTGGTTTCCGTCAGCGTGTCGGCGCTGATGCTGGCGCTGTCCATCCGGCTGTATTACCGCTATAACACGCTGAACCTCGACGAGATCATCGCGCTTTCGGGAAAGGAGGAGGTCTAACGTGCAGTTCGTTCAGAACTTTCCTTTCTTCAGCATCCTGTTGACGCTGATGGGCGCGGTCGCCAGCTCCGTGATGAGCGGCAAGCGCGCGCGGCACACGACGCTGCTCCTGATGGCGGCGAATCTGGCGTTCACCGTGAGCGTGATGATCTACACGCTGCAAACGGGCGACAGCTACGCCTACAAGATGGGCCACTTCCCCGCGCCGTGGGGCAACGAAATCCGCGTCGGCGTGCTGGAAACGGTGTCGCTGACGGTGTTCCTGCTGGTCATGCTCTTCTCCTTTTTGGGCGGCATGCGCCGCTCGGAGAAGGATATCGAGCCGACCAAGTATAATATCTATTGTATCCTGACCGATTTGACCATGCTCTCGCTGATCGCGCTGGTCTACACCAACGACCTGTTCACCGCGTTCGTGTTCATCGAGATCAACACGCTGGCGGCCGCCGGTCTGGTGATGATGCGCCAACATGGCCGCGCGCTGGTCGCGGGCGTTCGATACATGATGATGAACCTGCTCGGTTCGAGCCTGTTCCTCATCGGCATCGTCATCCTCTACACGATCACCGGCCATCTGCTGATGGTCAACATCCACGAGCGCATCGTCGAGCTGGCGGCGAGCGGCCAGTACCACGTGCCGCTGACGGTGGTGGTCAGTCTCATCAGCGTCGGCCTCGCGATGAAGTGCGCGCTGTTCCCGTTTGACAAGTGGCTGCCCGCCGCGTATTCCAACAGTACGCCGAGCGGCTCCGCGATGCTCTCCAGCATCGTCTCCAAGGGCTACATCTTCCTGCTGATTAAGGTGTATGTGCGCGTCATCGGCTTTGACGTGATCCGCTCGCTGGGCATCTGCGACGTGCTGTTCATCTTCGGCGCCATCGGCATGGTGGCCGGTTCGGTCAACGCCATGCGCGCCAAGACGACCCGCATGATGGTGGCGTATTCCTCCGTCGCGCAGATCGGCTACATCTTCGCCGCGCTGGGTCTGGGCAACGAGCTGGGCATGCTCTGCGCGCTCTGGCACATGCTGGCGCACTCGGCGACGAAATCCATGCTGTTCATCTCCGCGCACACGCTGGATCACGCCTCCGGCGACACGCACCTGCGCAAGGATCTTCGCGGCGGCTTCTACCGCAGCCCGCTGGCGGCGGCCGCCTTCACGCTGGGCGCGGCGAATCTGGTCGGCGTGCCGATGCTGAGCGTGTTCGTCACCAAGGTGACGATGGCGCAGGCGGCGGTGATGACCGGCGGGCGGCACACGGTCATCGCCCTGTGCGCGCTGGCGATTTCCACGCTGCTCAACGCCTATTACTTCCTGGGCACGACGATGCAGCTCTACATCCCGGATCACGAGCACCCGGAGCGCAACGGCCGCGTGAAGATCAACGTCTATGCGGCCGCGGGGCTGATCGGTTTTATGGCGCTCAACCTTACGCTTAGTTTCTGCGCGCAGGGCATTTTCGGCGCCCTGCTTGATGGCCTGACCCGATTTGCATAAGAGACGAGGAGGAAAACAACCGTGAACATTCTGCTGATTCTGGCGATCTTCTGGCCTGCGCTTGCGGGGCTGGTCATCTTCCTGACGCCCGGCTGCAAGGAAAACAAGCAGCTGCGCGGCTGCGCGGTCAACGCGGCGCTGGCGGTCGAGCTGGCGCTGACGCTTGCGATGTGCATGGGGCAGGGCACGAAAATGGTGCTGCTGAACATGACCCAGACCCTGCGGATTGAAATGAACGTGGACATGACGGGCTGCATCTTCGCCGTGCTGATGAGCACGATGTGGCTGCTTTCCAGCGTGTTTGCCCGCGAATACATGGGGCACGACGGCAATGAGCGCCTGTATCAGGTGTTCTTCATGTGCGTGCTCTCCGCGCTGATCGGCCAGTGCTACGCCGGTTCGATGGTGACGCTGTACGTGTTCTACGAGCTGATGACGCTGCTCTCCGTGCCGATGGTCGTGCATGAGCGCACGCCGCAGGCCGTCGCCGCCGGCATCAAGTACCTCGTGTACTCGATCTTCGGCGCGATGCTGGGTCTGCTGGGCATCTTCTTCTTCAGCAACTATCTGGGCACGGTGACCTTTGTGCCGGGCGGCGTGGAGACCGCGGCGAGCGCGCCGAGCGGCCTGCTGCTCATCACGTTCCTAGTCATCATCGGCTTTGGCACCAAGGCGGGCATGTTCCCGATGCACGGCTGGCTGCCGACGGCGCACCCGGTTGCGCCCGCGCCGGCTTCCGCCGTGCTCTCCGGCGTCATCACCAAGGCCGGTGTGCTGGCCGTGCTCCGCGTGATCTATTATCTGGTCGGCGCGGACGTGCTGCGCGGCACGTGGGTGCAGAAGGGCTTTATGACCCTGACGCTCATCACCGTGTTCATGGGCTCGATGCTGGCCTATCGCGAGCCGCTGATTAAAAAGCGTCTGGCGTATTCCACCGTTTCTCAGGTGAGCTATGTGCTCTTCGGTCTGGCCTGCATGGTGCCGACCGCGTTTGAAGGCGCGATGCTGCACGTGGTGGCGCACTCCGTCATCAAGGACGCGCTGTTCCTGTGCGCGGGCGCGTTCATCCACCAGACCGGCAAGACCTATGTGCGCGACCTGCGCGGCATCGGCAAGGAAATGCCGATTACGACCTGGTGCTGGACGATCGCTTCCCTCGGCCTGATCGGCATCCCGCCGACGGGCGGCTTTGTCAGCAAGTGGGAGCTGGCGACCGGCTCTTTGCAGACCGGCCTTGCGGGCTTTGACGTCATCGGCCCGGTGATTCTGATTGTGTCCGCGCTGCTGACGGCGGCGTATCTGCTGCCCGTGACGATCAACGGCTTCTTCCCCGGCAGCGACTATGATTATTCTGGGCTCACCAACAAGGAGGGCGGCAAGCTGATGACCGTGCCGATGATTCTGCTGGCCGTCGGCGTGGTTGTGACCGGCGTGTTCGCCCAGCCGCTGATCAACGCGATTGCCGTGGCGGCTGCGTCGGTGCTATAAGGAGTAAGAGAAAGTCATGTTAAGCCTTGCGGTTTTTCTTCCGATTGTGTGCGGTCTGCTGCTTCTGCTGGGCAGGAGGGTCAGCCACCGCGCGCGTCAGGTGCTGGTGGAGACGGTGACGGTGGTCACCTCGCTGCTGGTGCTGTTCTGTCTGCTGAACAGGCGGGGGACGGCGTATACGCCGTTCTTCCTGCTGCAAAATCTGCCCATCCGCTTTGCGATTGACGGCGTGGGCAGCGTGTTTACGGCGATTGTCGCCTTCCTCTGGCCGCTGGCCGCGCTCTACGGCTTTGAGTACATGGAGCACGAGGGCGGCGAGAACCATTTCTTCGCGCTCTACACCGTCACCTACGGCGTGACGCTGGGCATTTCCACGGCGGCCAACATCCTGACGCTGTATTTCTTCTATGAATTTCTGACGCTCTGCACGCTGCCGCTGGTCATGCACGGCACACAGAAGCCCTCCGAGCACGCGGGCTACACCTACATGCTCTATTCCTTCTTCGGCGCGGCGCTGGCGTTTATCGGCGTGATGCTGGTGCTGAACTACGGCGACGGCGGCGCGTTTACGATGGGCGGCGTGATGGCGCAGGCGGCGGCCGAGCACCCGACGATGGTGCAGCTGGGCTACCTGTGCGCGTTCCTCGGCTTCGGCGTGAAGGCGGCGGTCTTCCCGTTCCACGCATGGCTGCCGGAGGCCTCCGTCGCGCCGACCCCGGTGACGGCGCTGCTGCACGCGGTCGCCGTCGTCAAGAGCGGCGTGTTCGCGATCATCCGCGTGACGTATTTCAGCTTCGGCGCGCAGGTGCTGCGCGGCACGGCGGCGCAGAGCATCGCGCTGCTGCTGGCGAGCGTGACGATCGTTTACGGATCGACGATGGCCGTCAAGGAGCATCACTTCAAGCGCCGTCTGGCGTATTCCACCGTGTCGAACCTGTCTTACATCGTGCTGGCGGCGAGCCTGATGACGCAGAGCGGCCTGACGGCCGCGCTGGCGCACATGCTTTTCCACGCGCTGATTAAGATCACGCTGTTCTTCTGCGCGGGCGCGGTGATGGTGAAAACCGGGCGCACGCAGATCGAGGATCTGCGCGGCCTCTCCCGCGTCATGCCGTTCACCTGCGCGGTGTATACCGTCGGCGCGATTTCGCTGATGGGCACGCCGCTGCTGCCGGGCTTTGTGAGCAAGTGGCTCATCGGCTCGGCGGCGATTGAGACGGGCACGGCGATGGGCATGGTCGGCGTGGCGGCGCTGCTGATTTCCGCCGTGCTGACGGCCATCTACCTGATGGGTCCGGCGATGTCGATGTATTTCCGCCCGCTGGAGGGCATGGAGAAGGTCGTAAACTGCGACCCCGGCCTGCGCATGAAGCTGCCGTTTGCGGTGCTGACGGCGGCCATCGTGCTCTGCGGCCTGTTCTCCGACCCGATTATCACGCTGCTGGCGAAGCTCTCCGCCGGCGTGATGTGAAAAAGGGGGAAAACGATATGATGTTGTTGTTTCTCGTGTTTTTCCCGATGGCGGCGGCGGTTTGCAGCTATCTGATCGGTCGAAAGGATAAAAAGCTGCGCGACCATGCCGTGCAGATCTTCTGCCTGATCGAGTTCGCGGTTGCGGCCGCGGCGATGGGGCTTGTCGTTGCGGGAAAAGAGCTTTCCGCCGCGATTCCGGGCTTCTGCGGCTTCGGGCTGAGCTTTCAGCTTGACGGCTTCCGTGCGCTGTACGCGCTGGTGGCGGGCGTGATGTGGCTGATGACCTCGCTGCTTTCCGGCGATTATTTCGCGCATCACTACCGCAACCGCAACCGGTATTATTTCTTCTTCCTGCTGACGCAGGGCGCGACGGTGGGCGTGTTCCTCTCCGCGGATCTGTTCACCACGTTCATCTTCTTTGAAATTATGAGCTTCACCTCGTACACGTGGGTCGCGCACGACGAGACGCCGGGCGCGATGCGCGCGGCGGAAACGTATCTGGCGGTCGCGATCATCGGCGGCATGGTGATGCTGATGGGCCTGTTCCTGCTGTGGAACGCGGTCGGCACGCTGACGATCTCCGAGCTCTACGAGGCGGCGAAGGCCTGTCCGCGCAAGGGCACGATCTGGGCGGCGAGCATTTGCATCCTCTTCGGCTTCGGCGCGAAGGCGGGCATGTTCCCGCTGCATATCTGGCTGCCGAAGGCGCACCCGGTTGCGCCCGCGCCGGCCTCCGCGCTGCTCTCCGGCATCCTCACCAAGTCCGGCATTTTCGGCGTGATCGTCGTTTCGGCGAACATCTTCCGCGCGAGCACGGCGTGGGGCAACATGCTCCTCGTGCTCGGCCTGATTACGATGCTGGGCGGCGCGGTGCTGGCGGTGTTTTCCATCAACCTCAAGCGCACGCTCGCCTGCTCCTCGATGAGCCAGATCGGCTTCATCCTGACGGGCATCGCGATGGGCTGCCTGCTGGGCGAGGAGAACGCGCTGGCGGCGCGCGGCGCGCTGCTCTACATGGTCAACCATTCGCTCTTCAAGCTGGTGCTGTTCATGGCGGCGGGCGTGGTATATATGAACCTGCACAAGCTGAACCTGAACGACGTGCGCGGATTCGGCCGCAAAAAGCCGATTCTGCATTTCGCGTTCCTGATGGGCGCGGTCGGCCTGATGGGCGTGCCGGGCTTCTCCGGCTACGTCTCCAAGACGCTGATTCACGAGGGCATTGTGGAATACGCCGAGCTGCTCGCGGAGGAGGGCATGGGCGCGCTGGCGCTGCTCTACCGCGGCGCGGAATGGATTTATCTGTTCTCCGGCGGCCTGACCGGCGCGTATATGATCAAGCTCTACATCTGCCTGTTCTGGGAAAAGCACCCGACGCAGCAGATTGCCTACGAGGCGAAAAAGCCGTACATGGGCAAGCTCTCCGCGCTGGCGCTCCTTCTGAGCGCGGCGATTGTGCCGGCGCTGGGGCTCACGCCGAACCTGACGATGGACAAAATCGCGGATATCGCGGGCGGCTTCCTGAACGCGGCCGCGCCCGCGCACGCGGTGCACTATTTCTCGCTGACCAACATCAGGGGCGCCTGCATCTCGCTGGCAATCGGCCTGATCGTGTATCTGCTCTTCATCCGCACGAAGCTGATGAAGAAGGAGAACGGCGTGCGCGAATACGTCGATCTCTGGCCGAGCTGGTTGGATATTGAGGATCGCATCTATCGCCCGGCGATTGGCGGCCTGCTGGAGCTTGGCGGCCGGTTCGCGGGGCTGGGCAGCGAAACGACGCTGGAAACCTACGTGTATCGCCCGATGATCCGCGCGCTGACGCTGTTCTTCGCGGCGGTGTTCGGCTTCCTCGGCGGCCTGACGGACTTTGTGGCCGACCTCATCGCCCGCAAGGTGCTCTCCGCCAGAAGGAAGAAGCTGGAAAACCGCGTCGGCAACGCCGTGACCCGCGCCGTCGGCGGCGTGTTCGACGGTATGGTCGAGGGGCTGAACCAGACGGTTCTGCGCGGCCACCGGATCGAGCACCACGCGATGGCGAGAATCTCCGCCGCGTGGGACGGCGCGATGGACGCCATCAGCCAGATGAGCCACACGATGAGCTACGGCCTGCTGCTGTTCGGGCTGGGGCTGTGCGTGACGCTGCTGTATCTGATGTTCTATTGAGAATATGCCAAAAAAGCGCCGTTTTCCTTTTACGGGGAAAGCGGCGTTTTTGCGTGAAAACGGATTGACAGGAAGATTATAAGCCGTTAAAATATAATCTTGTGCAATATGAAATATTGATGATATGAACCCGTCAGAGAGAGAGGAAGAAAATGGCGAATCCGGCTGAAAACAACGTGAAAAACGAATCTCCCGCGCAGGAGAATAAGATGGGCGTGATGCCCGTCGGCAAGCTGCTCTTTACCATGAGCCTGCCGATTATGATTTCCATGCTTGTGCAGGCGCTCTACAACGTGGTGGATTCCATGTTTGTGGCGCGCGTGAGCGAGAACGCGCTGACGGCGCTGAGCATGGCGTTCCCGATTCAGAACCTGATGATCGCGGTTTCGACGGGTCTGGGCGTCGGCCTGAACGCGGTGCTCTCCCGCGAGCTGGGCGCGAAGGACGAAAAGGGCGTGAACCGCGCGGCGACCAACGGCATCATGCTGCTGTTCATCTGCGGCCTTGTCTTCATGCTCGGCGGCGCGACGATCGTTCGCCCGTACTTTGAAATGCAGACGGACATCGCGGAAATCGTCGAGAGCGGCGTGGATTACACGACCATCGTGATGCTCGGCTCGATGGGCATTTTCATGCAGATCCTCTTTGAGCGCCTGCTGCAAAGCACCGGCCGCACGCTGCTGACGATGGTGAGCCAGGGCGTGGGCGCGATTGCCAACATCATTCTCGACCCGATCTTCATCTTCGGCCTGTTCGGCGTTCCGAAGATGGGCGTTGCGGGCGCGGCGTATGCCACCATCCTCGGCCAGTGGATCGCGGCGGCGATCGGTCTGGTGATGAACATTCGCAAAAACCCGGAGGTCTCCATCAGCATGAAGGGCTTCCGCCCGCACGGCGCGACGATCCGCCGCATCCTCGCCATCGGTATTCCGTCGGTGGTGATGCAGTCCATCGGCTCGATTATGACCTTCCTGATGAACCAGATTCTCATCGCGTTCTCCGCCACGGCGGTTGCGGTGTTCGGCGTGTATTTCAAGCTCCAGAGCTTTGTGTTCATGCCGGTGTTCGGCCTGAACAACGGCACGGTGCCGATTGTAGCGTATAACTTCGGCGCGCGCAGGGGCGACCGCATGCGGCAGACGATCAAGTATTCCATCTGCGCGGCGGTGGCGATTATGATCGTGGGCATGCTGATGTTCCAGTCCATCCCGGATAAGCTGCTGCGCCTGTTCGACGCTTCCGACGAAATGCTGCGCATCGGCGTTCCGGCGCTGCGCATCATCTCTCTGGCCTTCCCGCTGGCGGGCTTCGGCATCGGCGCAAGCTCGGTGTTCCAGGCGCTGGGCTACAGTGTGTATTCCATGATTATCTCGCTGATTCGTCAGCTTGTGGTGCTCATCCCGTGCGCGTATGCCATCGGCCGGGTGACGGGCGACGTGACGGGCGTGTGGTGGGCGTTCGTGATCGCGGAGCTGGTTTCGCTGACGGCCAGCGCGCTGTATCTGCGCCGCGTGAACCGCGATGTGATCCGCACCCTCTGATTCAACCGAAAATCAAAAAGGCTGTTCTTTCTCAAAAAGAAAGAGCGGCCTTTTTCTGTAAAAATAAGAATGGACAGTAAACTGACTCCTTCAGTCACGGCTGCGCCGTGCCAGCTCCCTCGAAGAGGGAGCTATTTGATCTGGTTATTTTCCGTCTAAGCAATCAGTCACGTTCCTGAAACGTTGCGGAAAAAGACAACCGCGCATTATCCCGCCAGCTTGACGGAGACAAAGACCGCGATTGCAAAAATCGCCAGCACGGCCAGCGCCAGATAGGGCGCGATTTTGTCAAAGCCGATGCGAAAATCGTGAATCCTGTTTTCCACGCCGACGCTGCGCTCGGCAAAGCGCGCATAAATTTCGTCGCTCATGGCATCGGCGTCGCTTTCGTCGAATAGAATGGAAGAAACGGCTTCCCGCGCCGAATCGGCCTTCGGTGTGGAAGAACAGGCAAAATGCGCGGCGGATTTTCCGGCGATTTTCGCGATTTCCGCTTCGGAAAACCCGGCATGCGCAAGGCAAAACGCCCCGCGCCGGGCGAGCGGCAGCTTCAGAAACACACATAAATTGTCCGTAACGGCAAACGGGAGGGACATGCCCTCAAGCGCCTTTTTGTCGGGAAGACGGCGCAGCTTTCGGCCGAAGTAATCGACGCAGAGCGTGAAGCCGCTTGAAAAAAGCAGGAATTTTGCGTCGTTTTCTTTGATTTGTGGGTCTTTGGCCGCGCCAAGACGTAAGAAAGTTTTGAACGCCAGATTTCGCGCGTCCTTGTCGTTTTCGGTCATCGCAAAGCAGAGGCGGCGGATATCCGGATACCAGCGGGAAAAGAAATCGTCAAACCCCTCACAAACTGCATGCATGATTTAAGCTCCTTTCGCAATATGCAATTAAACTCATGTTCATGCGCTTTAACGTGAAAATAGGAATTTTTTGAAATTAAGACTTGCAAAACGAAAAAGCGCGTGCTATAATCCGATTATAACATGACAGCGCGGGAGCCGCAAGCGCCCGCTTCTGCCAACATGATAAGGGAGGAAATTGCGATGAAAAAACGTCTTCTTGCGTGGCTTCTTTTGATGGCCATGCTCCTGACCGTCGGCGCGGTGGCCGCGGCGGAAACGAACCCGAACGCCGGGCTGGGCTATTACCCCGGCACGAGTGAAAAGGGCTGGATCAGCGTGGAATGTTCCACGATGAGCAAGATGAACCCGTTCCTCCAGACCTACTCCACCGAGTTCTCCATCAACCGCCACATCTGGGATTGCCTCGTCAAGCTCAGCCCGGAAGATAACTCCATCGTCCCGGCCGCGGCCGAGAGCTGGGAATCCTCCGAGGATGGCATGAACTGGACGTTCCACATCCGCAAGGGGATGAAGTGGGTCAACTCCAAGGGCGAGGTCATCGGCGACGTGACCGCCAACGACTTCGTGTTCGCGTGGCGTCAGCTCCTGAACCCGGCGAACGCCGCCGAGTATTACGCCTTCGCGACCGTCTTTAAGAACGGTCAGGCCTACTACGATTACGCTTCCGGCGTGGACGGCGCGCCCGAGGTCAAGATCGAGGATGTCGGCTTCAAGGCGGCGGACGACTACACGCTCGTCTGCGAGCTGGAGAACTACCTGCCGTACTTCCTGCAGTATGTGAAGTTCGAGGTCATGGCGCCGGTATACGAGCCGTTCTACACCGAGGTCGGCGCCGATCTGTTCGGCACCGCGCCGGAATACATCTGCTACAACGGCCCGTTCTACATGAGCGAGTGGGTGCTGGAGAACAGCATCAGCTGCCCGAAGAACGAATCCTACTGGGATGCGGACAAGGTCAGCCTCGCCGGCATCAAGTGGGTGAAGTACACCGATACCAACGCGAAGTTCAACGCCTTTGTCGGCGGCGAGCTGGATGTGCTCGACCTGACCGGCGAGCAGCGCGCCATGCTGGAGGCCGAAGGCTATAAGCCGAGCAACTACATGGGCGGCTACAGCTACTGGTACTGGTGCAACGTCAAGGATACGGCGCGCGACGTGGCCAACATGAACCTGCGCAAGGCCATCAGCGCGGCGCTGGATCGCGAGCAGATCATCGCGACCGTGTATAAGAACGACAACGAGCCGTCCCCGTGCCTGGCCTACGGCATCAGCGGCGTGAACACCGAGACTTTCGGAGAGGCCGTGGTCGCGGCCAACGGCGGCAATCCGCTGTACGCGCCGACCGCCGATCTGGACAGCGCGAAGGAATACCTCGCCAAGGCGCTTGAAGAGCTGGGCTACAAGGACGCTTCCGAAGTCAGCCTCTGCCTGATGACCTCCGAGGGCACGCAGAACGAGCTGCTCAGCCAGGTCGTGCAGGAGCAGCTCCGCAAGAACCTCGGCCTGAATGTCACCATCGAGGTGCTGACCATCACCGAATGGCGCGCCCGCCGCAATTCGCTGGACTTTGACGTCTGCTTCGGCGGCTGGGGTCCGGACTACAACGACCCGATGACCGACCTCGATCTGATGATGAGCACCAACGGCAACAACCACACCGGTTATGCCGACGCGGATTACGACGCGCTGATCGAGTCCACCAAGACCGAGCGCGACGCGGCCGCCCGCGAGCAGATCTTCGTGCAGGCTGAAATGAAGCTGGCCGAGGATATGCCGGTGATCCCGGTCTACTGGCGTCACGAGGATTACGCGGCCAGCGAAAAGCTGGTCGAGGGCTATGCCCGTAAGCCGTTCCAGGCGTACAACTTCATCTACACCAAACTTGCCGACTGAGACAAAATCTGCCCTCTAAACGAAGAAAAGCGGCATGGGAAGACCCATGCCGTTTTCTTCCATTTCAAGGGCGAAATGAAAAGGGCATGAAAGAAACAAAAAAGGAGGGAGCGCGTTGATTCGCTACATTATCAAGCGTCTCGTCTATGCGGTGCTGACGCTGTTTGTGCTCATCTCGCTCACGTTTTTTATGATGCGCATGCTTCCGGGCGACCCGTTCATCGGCGATAAGACCGTCTCTGCGACGGCCATGGCCAACATGAACGCGAAATACGGTCTGGATAAGCCTGTGTTTGTGCAATATCTGATGTATATGGGCAACTGCCTGCGCGGCGATTTGGGGATTTCCATCACCTATAACCGCGACGTGATGACCATTATCTCCGAATCGTTCCTCGTTTCGGCGGATCTGGGCATCCGCGCGATCATCTTTGCCGTCATCATCGGTATTCTGCTCGGCGCTGTGGCCGCCATCAAGCGCGGCAGCGTGTGGGACTCCGTATCCATGTTCATCGCCATGATCGGCGTCTCCGTGCCGAGCTTCATTCTGGGCGCGGTGCTGCAATACTTCCTCGGTTTGCAGCTGCGCAAAACCTTCGGCATCAATCTCTTCCCGATTCAGGGCTGGGGCAAGTTCAACCAGACGCTGCTGCCCTCCTTCGCGCTGGGACTCGGTTCGCTGGCAACGGTTTCCCGCCTGATGCGCACGAGCATGCTCGACGTGCTGGGGCAGGATTACATCAAGACCGCCAAATCGAAGGGCCTCTCGCAGGGCAAGATCCTCTGGCGGCACGCGCTGCGCAACGCCATCATGCCGGTGGTGACGGTGATGGGCCCGACGGTGGCCTCCGTGCTGACGGGCACGTTCGTCATCGAGAGCATCTTCAACATCCCCGGTCTGGGCAAGTACTTTGTCACCAGCATCAAAGACCTTGACTACACGATGATCGGCGGCACGGTCGTCTTCTACGGCGGCCTGCTGATCGTCTGCACCCTGGTGGTCGATCTGCTGTACGGCTTCATCGATCCGCGCGTGAAACTGGAGGGCTGAGCATGGAACACATTGAAAAATCCCGCTTTGCCCACGTCGGCCAAAGCGCGCAGGAGAGCGAATCCATCAAGCGCCAGAGCCTCACGTTCATGCAGGACGCCATGCGCCGCCTGTGGAAGAACAAGGTGGCGGTGGTCTGCGTCGCGGTCATTCTGCTGCTGACGGCGATGAGCATCTTTGCGCCGATGGTTTCCAAATTCGACTATCGCGAGCAGCATTACAGCCACACCAACGCCCCGATGGGCACGGTTTGCAACGAAAGCGGCGCGGAGGGCGAAGGCCACGTGCATTATTTCGGCACGGATACGCTCGGCCGCGACATCTTCACCCGCATCTGGATGGGCGGCCGCGTGTCGCTGACCATCGCCGTGGTCAGCGCGCTGGTCGATCTGATTCTGGGCAGCATTTACGGCGGCGTCTCCGGCTACTTCGGCGGCACGCTGGATATCATTATGATGCGCCTGCTGGAGATCATCAACGGTATTCCGTACCTGATTATCGTCATTCTGCTGATGATGATCCTCAGACCCGGCATGATGACCATTATCATCGCTTATTCGCTCGTCGGCTGGATTCCGATGGCTCGCCTTGTGCGCGGTCAGGTTGTCGCGCTCAAGCAGCAGGAATACATCGCGGCGGCGGAAGCCATGGGCGCGGGGCCCGCGCGCATCATCGCGCGCCATCTGCTGCCCAACACGCTCTCCGTGGTGATCGTCCGCGTGACGCTCTCCATCCCGAGCGCCATCTTTTCGGAGGCCTACCTCAGCTACATCGGTCTGGGTATTCCGCTGCCGATGTGCTCGTGGGGCTCGCTGGCGCAGCTCGGCATTGAAAATTTCCGCATCTATCCCTACCAGCTCATCATTCCGGCAATCTGCATCAGCCTGACGATGCTGGCGTTCAATATGTTCGGCGACGGCCTGCGCGATGCGTTTGACCCGCGCCTGAGGAGGTAAGGCGGCATGGCAGAGAGAGTTTTGGATATGGAAAACCTGCATGTGTCGTTTGACACCTATGCGGGCGAGGTCAAGGCTGTCCGCGGCGTGACGCTGCACGTGGACGAGGGCGAGGTGCTGGCGATTGTCGGCGAGAGCGGCTGCGGCAAGTCCGTGACCGCGCAGACGATTATGAAGCTCAACCCGATGCCCCCGGCGCGCATCGTCGAAGGCAGCATCAATCTGGCCGGGCACGACATCGTGAAGGCCAGCGAAAAAGAAATGCAGAAAATTCGCGGCAAGGAAGTCGCTATGATTTTCCAGGACCCGATGACCTGCATGAACCCGACCACACAGGTCGGCAAGCAGATTGTCGAGTCCATCAAGCTGCACAGGCATCTCTCCCGGCAGGAGGCGAAGGAAGAAGCGGTCAAGTGCCTCAAGCAGGTCAACATCCCCAACCCGGAGGAGCGCGCCAAGCAGTATCCGCACGAGTTTTCCGGCGGCATGCGCCAGCGCGCGATGATCGCCATGGCGCTGAGCTGCAACCCGAAGCTGCTGATCGCCGACGAGCCGACGACGGCGCTGGATGTGACGATTCAGGCGCAGATCATGGATTTGCTGGTGGAGCTGAAGGACAAGATCAACACCGCCATCATCCTCATTACGCACGACCTCGGCGTGGTCGCGGGCATTGCCGACCGCGTCGCCGTGATGTACGCGGGCAAGGTGGTTGAGACCGGCACGACCGCGCAGATTTTCTACGAGCACAAGCATCCCTACACGGAGGCGCTGCTGCGCAGCCTGCCCTCCGCCGAGGCGGGCAAGCGCGAACCGCTGATGAGCATACCGGGCACGCCGCCCGACCTGCTCTGCCCGCCGAAGGGCTGCGGCTTTGCGGCGCGCTGCCGCCACTGCATGCAGATTTGCCGCGAGGAGCAGCCGCCGGAGTTTGAACTGGGCGACGGGCACAAGGCGAGCTGCTGGCTGCTGCACCCGGATTGCCCATGCGCAGCGGAGAGGGGGGACGACCAATGACGGATGAGGTTCTGGTTCGCGCCGAACACATTTGCAAATATTTCAAGATTGGCGGCGGGCGCATGCTGCACGCGGTCGAGGACGTCAACCTCGACATCCACCGCGGCGAGACGCTCGGTCTTGTCGGCGAGAGCGGCTGCGGCAAATCGACGCTCGGCCGCACGCTGATGGGCATTTATCAGCCGACCAAGGGCAAGCTGATTTACGACGGAAAGCCGGTCGATCTATCCAACAAGAAGGATCGCTTTGCCTTCGCCAAAAAGGCGCAGATCGTCTTTCAGGATCCCTACGCTTCGCTCGACCCGCGCATGACCGTCGGCTCGATCATCGAAGAGGGCATGATTATCCACAACATGTACGACGCGAAGCGCCGTCAGGAGCGCGTGGCCGAGCTGCTCTCGATCGTCGGGCTCAACCGCGAGCACGCCAACCGCTTCCCGCACGAGTTTTCCGGCGGCCAGCGCCAGCGCATCGGCATTGCCCGCGCGCTCGCCATCGAGCCGGAGTTCATCGTCTGCGACGAGCCGATTTCCGCGCTGGATGTGTCGATTCAGGCGCAGGTAATCAACCTCCTGCATGATTTGCAGGAGCGCATGGGGCTGACGTACCTGTTCATCGCGCACGATTTGAACATCGTCAAATACATCTCCGACCGCATCGCGGTGATGTATCTGGGCAGCATGGTGGAGCTGGCGACGAGCGACGAGCTCTACGCCAACACGCTGCACCCGTATTCGAAGGCGCTGCTTTCCGCCGTGCCGATTCCCGACCCGAAGCTGGAGGCACAGAAGAAGCGCCAGATCATCGAGGGCGACGTGCCCAGCCCGATCAACAAGCCCAAGGGCTGCGCGTTCTCCAGCCGCTGTCCGCTGGCCTGCGACAAGTGTCGCCAGAGCGCGCCGACCCTCAAGGAGGCCGCGCCGGGGCATTTCGTGGCCTGCCATTTGGTGGAGGCACAAGGCTGAAAATGAGCCGTTCTTTTCCGTGTGTCGGGAAGGAACGGCTTTTTTCGCATGATGCCGCAAAGGCGCTTTTACGCTGCGAGTTGACAAAGCGTTTTCACAAGCACGCAAAATTGAATCGAAAGCGAAATCCTGCATAATCATGCAAAAAGTCAACCCTTCGGACGAAAAAGGAGCAGATGAAACCCATAAAATGAATAATCAGTCGTTCGAAATGCGAAAAACGGCGCGAAAACGGCTGAATACGCACTGAAACTGCAAAACGATGCGAATAAAAATTAAAAAAGATCTTGCATAAACTGACAAACCCTGCTATAATGAGCTCAGTTTTACAAAAACAATCGTTTTTGAGAAGGCTGAACCGTTTCGCTGTTTCACGCTTTGCATTGACAAAGCGCCGGGAATAGAAAAAATTGATGGAGGGCATACACTATGAAGAAACTGCTTTGTCTGGCGTTGGCCGCAATGCTGTGTCTGGCGCTGGCTGCCTGCGCGGTGGCCGAGGGAAATTGGAAGATCGCGATCCTGACCGGCACGACCTCTCAGGGCGAGGAAGAATTCCGCGCCGCCGAGCGCGCCCAGAAGGCCGACCCGGAGCACATCGTCACCGATACCTACCCGGATAACTTCATGGCCGAAACCGAAACGACCATCTCCAAGCTCATCGCGTTTGCGTCCGATCCGGACGTCAAGGCCATCGTGATGTGTCAGGCTGTTCCGGGCGCGAAGGCCGCGTTTGACAAGATCCGCGCCATGGGCCGCGACGACATGCTGCTGATCGCGGGCGTGCCGCAGGAAGACCCGGCCGTCATCACCGCGGCTGCCGACTTCGTGCTCTACACCGACGAACCGAAGCAGGGCGACACCATCATGGAGACCTGCGCCAAGTGGGGCATTGATGTGTTCGTGCATTACTCCTTCCCGCGCCACCTCGCGATGGAGACCATCGCCGCTCGTAAGGCGCTGCTGGAGGAGAACGCCGCGGCGCTGGGCATTCAGTACGTCGAGGCGACCGCGCCTGACCCGACCGGTGACGCCGGCGTTGCGGGCGCGCAGCAGTTCATCCTTGAAGACGTGCCGCTCAAGCTGAAGGAGTTCGAGGGCAAGAAGGTTGCCTTCTTCACCACCAACTGCGGAATGCAGGAGCCGCTTCAGGCCGCGATCCTCGATCAGCCGAACGCCTACTATCCGCAGCCGTGCTGCCCGAGCCCGTATCATGCGTTCCCGGCTTCCCTCGGCCTTGAGATTCAGGCCGGCGGCGACGATACCGAGGCGCTGAAGGCGATTGCCGCCGTGCTCAAGGAGCACAACGCGCTGGGCCGCTACTCCACCTGGCCGTCCCCGGTCAACATGTCCATCATTGACGTGAGCGTGGAATACGCCAAGAAGTGGATCGCCGGTGAAATCACCTCCAAGAACGACGGCGCTGCGATTGCCGCCATGTTCGAGGAGAAGGCGCCGGGCGCGATCGTCAGCAATTACACCAATGCCGACGGCCAGACCTTCGACAACTACTACACCGTTCTGCTTGGCGCTGTCGATTTCAACGACTACGCTGAGTAATACACGGTGAAACAAAGGTAAAGCCGGGGCTGTCAAGCTAACAACACTGATATTTCAAGCGTAAAACTAAGTATTTGAGCCCGAAGGTTTCCAAAGGGCGATCGGAAAGCCCTTTGGTGGGGCGATGGGGCAA
>OLOS01001342.1_pt1 | contig 20499 bp, 14 predicted proteins | sample 1672631 | NCBI WGS metagenome assembly OLOS01 (sample SAMEA3136707, study PRJEB25190) | human gut metagenome | biome: human gut; feature: human-associated habitat; material: faeces | place: Austria | collected 2013 | reverse complement strand
AGAGTAGTTTTGCAATGCTTTCACATTGGGTTACTACTCTTATATTGTACCAAATCTGAATATGAAAAACGCTTTAATGACGATGATACTGTTCATCTTGATATAGAAATTTCGGGCAATGCCGCTTTCTTATGTCAGACGAAAGAAATGTTCGGCAGTATTATTTCAATTGAGCGTACCAACACCAAAATTGTCAATATGTGTTCGGTATTACCTGAGAAAGCTCTTATACAATACCGTACACGTTGTCTTACAGACGAAATCGTGCTTACAAACAACATAGAGGGCGTACACAGCACACGAAAAGAAATAAATGAAATACTGTCCGATCTTTCAACAAAAGACAGAAAAAAACGTTTTGTCGGACTTGTCAAAAAATATGTAACGTTGTCACAGAATGAGGAAATACCTCTGCGTACCGGACGGGACATAAGAAAAATATATGACGATATTTTTTACGATGAGATAAATGCAACAGACCCTTCAAATCTTCCTGACGGCACAATTTTCAGAAAAAACGATGTAAATGTATATTCGCCTACACAAAAGGTTATCCATACCGGTGTTCATCCGGAATCGGAAATAATATCAATAATGGATAAATCGTTGAATTTTCTTGCAAATGCCGACTGTGATATTTTAATAAGAATAGCTGTTTTTCACTATCTGTTCGGATATATTCATCCGTTTTATGACGGCAACGGCAGAACAGACCGTTTCATCAGCAGTTATCTTCTGTCAAAAGAGCTTAACAGTCTTATCGGATACCACATTTCTTATACGATAAAAGAAAATATAAATAAGTACTATAACGCTTTTGATACCTGCAATCATCCTTTGAACAAAGGCGACCTTACACCTTTTGCGGAGATGTTCCTTAGCCTTGTCGATATTTCTATGAAGCAATTATACGATGAAATCAAAAACAAGCTTGATAAATTCAATTTTTACGGCGACTTATGTCCAAAACTGCCCAATGCTGATCATAAAGATATACAAAGGCTGTATTATGTGTTGATACAGGCGGCACTGTTTTCAGAAAACGGTATATCTCAAAAAGAACTCGAAAGCCTTTTTAATGTATCTTACTCCTCGGTGCGAAACAAGCTGAGCAGTATACCCGCTGATTTACTCATCAAAAACACAAGGGAAAGACACGCATATTATATGCTTGACCTTGACAAAGTTGACATTATGTTTTCGAAATAAAATCATCGGCAGACCTTGAGAACAGTCTGCCGATGATTTTATTTACTTTATTTACGGTTGTTGAAATCTTCCTCTATTTCCTCGCTCCAGTTATCATCTATCCTGCCCGTACTGCGCATTGCGGTGAGCGGAGCGGAAATTGCGTCATAGATTACCTTTGTACCTTTCTTATCTGCGTGATAATTTACGGCTCTTGATTGTCCGATACCGAAAGATTCGGCTGTGACTATTGCATCTATATTTGCTCCGATAAAGAGAAATTCCCAGCCGTATTTTGATCTCTGTCGCTCTATCATACGTTTTATATCGCTCTTGCTGTAACGACGGCTTGCGTTTTCCAGACCGTCGGTTGTTATCACGAATATTGTGTGAGCGGGTATATCCTCCGGACGTGCGTACTTGTGGATATTTCCTATATGGTTTATCGCTCCGCCTATTGCGTCAAGCAGTGCTGTGCATCCGCCTGCGAAGTAATCGTCAGCCGTCATAGGCTTTACGGTGGTGAGCTCCGCTCTGTCGTGAAGTACGGTTGTCGATGTGTCGAACAGTACGGTTGAAACGTATGCTTTGCCGGGCTGTTTTTTCTGCTTTTCTATCATTGCGTTGAAACCGCCGATTGTGTCGGATTCAAGACCTGCCATTGAGCCGCTCCTGTCGAGTATGAATACCATCTCGGTCGAATGGTTTATCTTGTTTGCTCTTGCTGTTTTAACGTTTATCTTTTTCATGGTTTTTCCTCCGCTTATTAATACAGATTTGGGTTTTCTTTTCTTCTGTCTGTATTTTAGCATATGGGGGAATAAAAATGGTCGCATGAAAAGCGACAAATGAAAAATCCTGCGATTCGTATGTGGATCGCAGGATAGGTTTATGCGCCGAGCAACATCTGATCGTAAGAGAACAGCGTTTCGTTTATTGTGATTATGTCGTAAATGCCGTTTTTGATAAAATACTCTATTATAATGTCGAACTTGTTGCTGTGCGACAGGGCATAGCCTGCTTTCATCAGCAACTCGGCGGTTTCGGGGAGTGACAGACCGAGCGCTATCGCAAAAGCAACGGCTGTAGGCTTTGACGGCTTATAATCAATGTTGCTGCGAATCTTAGAAAACAGCTTGCGGTCAATGTTGGCCTTTTTATAGCACTCCGAATCCTTCATACCGCTTTCATCTATCTTGCGCAGGAGCATCTGCGAGAAGCTCTCATCTATACTGCCCAGCGCATCCTCAAGCGTACCGTCTTGCGTTTCCGCTTCGGCTTCGAGAACGCACATATCGTCAAACGCTTTTTTGTGTGCGGTTGCAGCCGTAGGAAAACAATGTGTGGTTGCTGTGTCCGGCAGCTTTCCCCTAAATAATCTGCGGCTTTTTTCAGCCGTTTCATCGGTATGGCTCTGAGCGTAATTATCGTCAATGTAGCTTTCTATATCAGAAAACAGCTTGTTTGCCCTTAGAAAGCTGTCGCTGTCAAAAATGACAATATAGACCGTCATATCGTCAGCCTGTTCGTGAGTGGCGAGAAAATTGAGAATCGTATCGGACGCAACACGGAACGCCTGTTCTTTTGGGTAGCCATAAACTCCTGCCGAAATCATCGGAAACGCAACAGATTCACAACCATTTTTCAAAGCGAGCGACAAGGAATTTCTGTAACAGCTTTCAAGCAGTCGCTTTTCGCCGTAATCGCCGCCCCGCCATATAGGGCCTACCGTGTGGATTATATATCTGCAAGGCATTTTACAGCCGCTTGTGATTTTGGCTTCGCCCGTCCTGCATCCGCCGAGTGCGAGGCACTCTTTATAAAGCTCCGGACCTGCGGCACGGTGTATTGCGCCGTCCACTCCTCCTCCGCCGAGCAATGATTCATTGGCGGCATTGACTACCGCATCGCAAGGAAACTTTGTAATATCTGCACGGACTATCTTTAACGGCATAATTTTCTCCTTTATTTAAGAACGGCTTCGATTGCGGATATTTCCTCATCGGTAAAATCGAGCTTATTGATGCACTCCACATTTTCGACTATCTGTGACGGGCGGCTTGCGCCGATAAGGATAGTTGCTACCGCCTTATTATGAAGCACCCACGAAAGCGCCATCTGCGACAGCTTCTGTCCTCTGCTCAGCGCAATTTCATTCAGAGCATTAAGACGCTTCAGCATTATATCATCAAGCTGTCCCTCAAGCCACGGTGCGCCGCCTTTAGCAAGACGTGAATCTTCGGGAACGCCGTGGAGATACTTATCTGTAAGAAAGCCCTGATAAAGCGGTGAGAATACGGCAAGGCTGAGGTTGTTGTCGAGGCAGTATTTATCGAGATTGTCACGTTCCACCCAGCGATTGAGCATTGAATATGACGGCTGATTTACTATAAACGGCGTTCTCAACTCTTTGAATATTTTCTGAATTTCTGCGGTCTGCTGTCTGTTGTAATTTGAAATTCCGACATAGAGAGCCTTGCCCTGTCTTACCGCATTGTCAAGCGCAAGCGCAGTTTCTTCAAGCGGTGTGTCGGGATCGAAAATGTGATGATAGTAGATGTCAACATAATCGAGCTTCAAGCGTCTGAGGCTTTGGTCGAGAGAGGCTGTAAGGTATTTTCTTGAGCCGTTCTTGTCGCCGTAAGGTCCATCCCACATTTCATAGCCTGCCTTTGTGGAAATGCACAGCTCGTCACGGTATTCCCTCATACCACGGTCGAGAATCTTGCCGAAGTTTTCTTCCGCACTTCCGTTGTAAGGATGTCCGTAATTGTTGGCAATGTCAAAATGAGTAATGCCGAGATCGAATGCGGTATGCACCATCTCCTCGGCAGTCGCAAAATCCGAGCCGAAGCCGAAATTCTGCCATAATCCGAGCGATACTGCGGAAACCTTAAGTCCGCTGTTGCCAAGTCGGTTGTAGACCATTTTTTCATAACGGTTTTCATTTGGAGCAAACATAATAAACCTCCTGTTGTTCTTGATGCTTTAGCTTTGCTTCTGCCCGTGAAATATCCGGCATGAGCATTTCGGTTCAGATGAACTGATTTTATTATATACTTAATCCGTGCGGATTTCAAGAATATTGATCTGTGGTTTGCAAAAAAGCTCCGTGCGTTTTTCAATGCACGGAGCTGCAGTCTGCCGATAAACCTATATTTTTTGAAAGAGGAAATCAGCAGAGAAATGATATATTCTATGCCGATATGACGCTTTGTTGAATCAATGAGATTTCAAGCAGAAAGATATATCTGCCGAAGCAGTTGTTTTTATGAAAAAAGATTCGGCACACGTATCAGTTTTGCAAAATTAACCGATTTTTTTCAAAAATAACATGCAAATAAAAAATTTAAAAAAACATGTTGAATTATATCGTAAAATGTGTTATATTAAGTATGCATAAACAAATAAGGAGCGGTTTGTATGATTAAACGATTAAATTGTGTGTTGGTCGCAATAGTAACAATGCTGTTTATTATCAGCAGTTCCATAGCTGTATCGGCAACTACTGCAAGTACATTAGGTATTGATGTGCTGTTTGTTGTAGATGCCAGTTTATCTATAAAAAATAACGACCCGGCAGATAACAGATTGGATGCGATACAAAGCTTTGCAAGCCTCTGCACACCGGGCAAAACACGCATAGGAGCCATATTCTTCAACGATAAGATATATAAGCAGCTCGATACAGTCAGTATCGACAATACGGATGACCTAAAGAAATTTAACGAAGAAATTTCAGGATGCAACGATGTTTCCGGCAAAACCGATATAGGACTTGCTCTTAAAGAAGCTGTTGCAAGAATCAAGAAAGATTCCGGAAATACCGAAGGCAAATGTATAGTATTCCTTTCTGACGGAAAAACAGTTATAGGCAAAAACAATCCCGACCGAACTCTCGAACAATCAAACAAAGATCTTAACAATGCTGTAGCTGACGCAAAAGATGCGGGTATTCCTATTTATACCGTTGGCCTTAACGCAGGCAAATCAGTCGATATTGACCAACTGAAACAGATTTCCGACATGACAGGCGCCGGCGAAACTCAGATAATAGATGACGCATCTGCATTGCACAAAAAATTCTCAGAAATTATTGCTCACCACTCAGGCTCAAAGGTGGAGGAAGTCGATTCGTTCGTTTCCACAGGCGATTACAACGACGTTACAGTAAAAATAGCCGATAACTCTGTGCTTTTTGCCAATGTGCTGATTGCACACAACAAGCCTCTCGATGATGTCATGGTATATGATGAAAAAGGAAAAGAAACAGAGATAAACGGTGAAAAGGCTGAACTGTTACATAATAAGAATCAGAGTACGCTTAAACTGAAATCGCCTGAAAAGGGAAACTGGAAAATTTCTATAAAATCAGCAGCCGAAACTGAGGTCGAGGTTAGTCTTATATGTCTGCGTGACTATAGCGTAAAATCAGAAGTATTCACATCAACGGAAGTAAAAAAGGATTGCACGGTAAAATTCAACTATAGCCTTTACTGCGGTGAAAATGATACAGATATAGATGCTACATTCTTATCTCTTGTAAAGGGCAAAGTGGTTGTTACCGATACAGAAAACGGTACTAAACAGGAAGTTGAACTTAAAAGTGAAGGCAATTCATTCAGGGGTGAATATGTCCTTCCGGATGACCACAGTTATGAGGCATACTGTGTAATCTACAGTGAAAACTCAAATATCAGAAGTGGCGTCACTGATCTTACGCTGGGAAGCGATGCTCTTAAAGAACCGATAAATCCACTTATATTTATTGCAGCGGGTGTAGTCGGTCTTATACTTATTATAGTTATCATTGCATTCATCAAAAACCGCATAACACGTCTGAAGCTGGTGTCTGGCAAATTTGCGGTAAGTGTTTCGTCAAGAATGGTAGCTACCAGAAACAATGTTCCTTTTGATCTGGCAAGCAATTGTATGGGTAAGTATCAGCAGAGTATGAAGATGGTTCTCGACGCACTGTACGGACTTGAAGATTCTGCGAAAATAATACCTGCTAACGTATCTTCAAAAATCAAGTTCCACTTTGATAAAATGGGAAATATGTGTTTTAAAAATGTACCCGGTGTTGCTATGTCCGGCGGTTCATCTTACAAGAATGAGACTGCTGTCACAAGCAGAGGTATTGTAAAAATGGAATATACAGATGCAACAACAAACATAAGAACGAGCATTTCTATACAGTTTATCGCATAATCTGCATAAACATGCCATGCGACGTTATGGGCAAAGGCGACATATCAAAAACTGATATGCCGCTGTTGCTTTATCAGGAGGGAATAATATGAAATGCCGAATTACCGAAGGTCAGAAAGCCAACATCAACCTTATGAACGAAGATGTGGGCGGTAGTATGTCGTCATCGCAAATCAGAGTTAAGACTAACGGAAACCCCGTACTTATTATAGGTCTTGGCGGTACGGGTATAGATGCGCTTCTGCATACAAAGGTTATTCTGAACAAGCGGTTTAAATTGCCGGATGTGCCGAATAAGGCTACGGCGATTCCCGAAAATGTACGTCTTCTCGGAATCGACTCGGATACTACTTCAAAGACACGCAAGGTCGCAGGAATGTCGCTGAGTGAGAATGAATTCTTCAGCATCAGCAATAACATAGTAACTTTACTTTCTCTTCCCAAAAAGCCGTCATATATCACAGAATGGCTGGACGAGAAAAATTTGAAACGGCTCATAGATGATAACGATGCAGGATGTGCAACAGCTATAAGACAATGTGGTCGCCTGCTGTTATTCAACAAGGCTCTGGCACTGTTTAACAAGCTCAGAGCGATTGTAAGCGATTTACAGGTATACGGAAACAAAATACAGGTATTTATAACGACCGGTATCTGCGGCGGTACGGGAAGCGGAATATTTGCCGATGTATCATATATTGTCAGACAGATATGCGGTTGTATGACAGAAACTCAAATCACCGGCATTCTGTTTATGCCGGATATAAATATTTCAAAGGTTGGCCCCGGCGCCTACAACACAGTTCTTATGAAAAACGGCTTTGCCGCTATGAAGGAACTGGAATATCTTATGAACACATCCCAGCACCCGTATGATCCGTTTAAGCAGACATATGCTTCGGGTGCAGGCGGAGAAGCGGCCTACTCGGTAGAAAGCACAGATAATATATACGACTCGTGTATACTGATTTCGGAACAGGCTACGGAAGGATTTATACATATACCTCCGGAAGACAGATACTCTTACTGTATGTCTGTTGCTGCAGAAACAATATGCTGTCATATTGACATTTCTCAGGCTATGTTTTATACAAATAATATGATGGCAGTAGGCTTTTCTTGTGCAACACTGTCTAAGAGCAAAACGCTTGAGTATATTTCAGGTAAGCTGTTTGCAAATATACAAGGTCTGTGGGGCAATTCTCCCACTGCCGAACAGCGTGATATATTTGTACAGTCTACCGTTGGACTTGATATGTTCTCACTGGAGAATATGTTCGATGCAAATGTTGCACCTACGTTCCCTGCCGGTCTTAAGACCTCATGCTTTGTTCCTGCTGCTCTGAAAGCGACAAGGCAGTCTGTTGAAGATACAGGTAACTCATGGCTGACATCTGTGGACGACACTTACAGAAGAGCTTACAGCGACAATATAACTGTTCTGTTCGAAAAATTCAAGAACGAAATCAACAAGGTATTCTCAGATCCCGAAAGAGGTCCTTTCTACGCTTCTCGTCTTATAAATTCCGATGACGCATATTGTGTCCTGAAAAATATAGATAGCTCAATTTCAGAAACAGAATCAAGATTAGCAGGTCTTCGCCCTGAAAATCTGAAAGCAAAGAAAGCGGAAGCCGATAATTATTATAATCTGTTCAGAAGCGCATTGCTGGATGTGACAGGCAAAAAACTTGAAAGATACTATACAGCAATCAACGAATATTTTGAAAAAGAAAAGGAAAAGCGCCGTCTTCAGAATATCCAGAATTTCCTCACAGAGCTGAGAAGAATGATAATCGATTATAACAACACAATAGTTGACCACCTTGTAGGAATACTGAATGAGCTCAAGACGGTATTTGAAAAGGACCTCAATATCGTTACCGGTGTTGAATCTGCCACAACAGAAGGTCTTGGTACCAATTATGAGTGGAAAATGTATGACACGAACAGTCCTGAATTCACGCAATTCCTTGACAGTGCGATGGCAAACGCCGATACGAAAGAGTGCATAAGAGGTCTTATGTCCGGATTGCTTGCTAAATTTACCGCAGAACGTGATAAGGATAATTTTGATACGTCATCATTTGTCAGTGACTTTATTTCAAAATATTATTCAGAAGCATTGAACAAAAACATGGACGATTTCTTCAAAATCAAATATCCTACCGCTCAGACACAGTCAAGCGCCGCTACAGCTCTTATCAATGAGCTCAAGCAGAAGTCTGTGGTCAACTTCAACTGCAATTCTATGGATCTGGATAAAGTACAGCAGTATGTACAGACAATACTTCCTCCCGATGCCGGCACGCTGATTGCAGCAGCAACGCAGGATAACGATACAAAGAAACACATAGCCCCCAGCCTTATAAACAACCGTGTATCCATGTTCAGATTTGCGGTGGGTATCTCTCTTTCGTATCATAACAATATGCATGAATATGAAAACACATATTATATCACTAAGCAGAAAAATCCCGACGGTATGGTAGGTCAGCATATTTATGTTGACAGAACACATAGCGGAGGACGTGACTGGACACAGTTATCAAGCCCCTTATATGACGAGGGCAGATATGACAATCAGCGTACAGCAACAGGTTATGCTGAAGTATGCCGTGAGAACGGTAAGCACAGAGATGAATTCAACCGTGCAAACAATTACGGAATAATCGATCTCTCAGAAGGTATTTCAAAGATACGTTACCGTAAGGATATAACTATCGATGATGTAAATGCGGTTGAGCTCGATCTTACAAATGCCGGTTCGTGCAAGAAGGCTATAGAAAGCTACAAGGCTATTCAGGATAAGCTGAAAGAAACCACAGGCGACGCTATAAGCATAGCACCTGTAAAATTCCTTGAAGCAACCCCCGAAGAGTCTATGTGTGCAGGTTATGTAACTACTTACGGTGCATGGAAATATCTTGAGGCTATGCTTGATATCTATGAAACTGCACAGGCAGGCATAGACAAGGCGACAGAAGCTATAGAGTCGATGAAATCAGATAACAAGACATTCAACGAATTCTTTGACGCACTCTATACCGGTGTAATCTACATGGAAAAACCATTCTACAGATATGTAAACAATAAGGAAGAAGCTGTCACTCTTATCAACATATCAAAAATCGAAGACACTACCGAACAGAAACATTTCCCGCTGTTTGCACTTTATAACGCTTTCAAGGAACTCGAGTCAAACGCCAGAACGTTTATAAGCAAAAAGGCCGATAAGGCTCACGAGGAAGATATACCCGACAAGGATATTGAGTTTGTGAAGGATCTTTCAGCCGAAGCCAAGGATTCGCTCAGAGGACTCGATGATATCGACTATGAGCTTAATGAGCTTAACAGCAACAAGGACGCTATCATTGATCTTTATAAAAAGATCGTTGAGAAGGCAGATACTACTATTGATCTGCTCGGATAATCCGAAGAGGAGTAAATATGGAAATACTGAATAAAGTCAGGGACACCTTTGAAAACAGATCACGTCAGATGAATCACATTTCTACCCTGACAGGCGAAAATGCCGCCGCTCCCGCAATTTTCGTATTTATCGGTGAAAGGGCTGCCGCAAGGCAGCCTATTATCGCCGAATATCTGAAAAAGCGCTGGGATAACGCAGAAAATGTGATCTATTTCAATATCAACAACGATTCGTCATTTATGAACGGGGTTGATAAAGGCATTAGCCGAAAAGAACTTTATGATAAGCTGCTGAACAACGACGAGTTCAAGACGGCTTTTAACAATGAAGTAATCGATCTCGCAACAAAAATAAAACATTCCAGCTTTCAGAAAATGCAGAATGCTTATGTTTTCTTCGTAACATACTGTGATGAAAAACTAAATGCACTTTTGCCGGAAGCAGTAATGCTTCTGAAAAAGAAAATGGAGGGTGTTACTCTTATCAATTATCTTTTCAATTCCCTCGATGAGAAGGTAAAAAGTGAAAATACTTTTGACAACATTTCCTTTATGAAAGAAATGGAAGAGTTCCACTCGCCTACATTTTCGTGCAGTCTGCCGATTGATAAGCAGGGCGAATTTTGCTTTGACACCGAGCAGAACGGTCCTGTTTTCAACGAAATATTCTGTCAGGAGCTTTATCGACAGGATGGTCTGTTTTGTGAAAATAATGATAATGAAAACGCCTATGTTATTGCGGCGGTAATGTATCTTATCAACAGACGCAGTCCGTATAACCTTGTCAGCCACAGCAGAGGCAAGATTTTAGCTGCCGGTTATTCAGCAGCAGAAAAGCCCAACGATATAATAGCACACTGTATATACAGCACTCTTTTTGATTCGCTGACAGGTATCAACAGCGAGCCTACCGAAAAAGAAAAGAAGACACTTTGCGATTTTCTTTCGGAAGAAACCGTCAATGAAATATGCGACCGTGTACTTGCTGATTTTCCGATACAAAGCGATGCGGTTCTGTCAGTAGTACCTAACGAAAATATATCTCCAGCATCAATCAGAAATACAAATGTCGGTTCTATTCTTAGTGATTTCTTTCACGGGGCAGATATGGATTTCTACGAAAATCAATATGAAAAGCCTATGATTAAATCAATCAATTGCGACAGGGTTCTCAAATTTCTGATAAATGCCATAAATAACGGTGATATTGCATTCTCATCGGCAACCGCTATGATAAGTCCGGAAAACATTGCTCTTAACCGTCTGCGTGAACTGATGGAACAGTTCAAAAATAACGAAATATATGAAAAGCAGCAGATAACAAGCATTGAAAATGAGATAATATCGATACCGAGAGGATGCCTGTTTTCAAAGAAACCCAATGGCTGTGACATAGTTGCTGCCGCCGTCAAGCTGAAATACAATGCTATGTATAATGTAACTCTGTGCAAGCTGAAACAGGCAGTAGTCAAGAAGTGGATTGACGAGCTTAATAATATATATCCGTTGTTTACAAGGGCGCATAATATACTGAGTGAACGCTCTGCTAAGGTAAAGAAAAGCATTGCAGACTCTTTCTCGAGAGAACAGTCCTCGCTTGTAACATTTGATGTTATGGAGAACTGCTATCACAAAGTAGCTACAGAGGCTCTTGAAGCCTGCAAAGCAGAAGGCGGCTTTGACATAAGTGTATGCGATTATATATTTACAAACGACAAAAATGGTTTCCGGCTGAATCTGGAAGAGAGCGACAGCTCCGCAAACGGCATGAAAGTCCTTGAAAAAGAAACAGCGAGATTGTTCGCTCTGCTGCTCAATCAACAGAGTGTATCTAAAATATTCGGTATGAATTATGATGAAGAATTATATTTCAGATACGGTGCGGCTAATGTAAACGAGAACAGAGTCAATGAGGATCTGTATCAAAAGCTGAATGCGGAAAGCTCGGAAAATCTCAGATTCACTGTTCTTGACGGAGATAAATATAAGCAGAAATATTGCATAGGCAACGATCAGACAAAGTTTGTAAATTATATCAAGGGCAAGATAAGCAGCAATGTTTCGCTGAGTTCTCAGCTCACGCTGATTAATATCGGTCAGAAAACAATATATGAGCAGATTTCGCTGGCCGGAGAAATCGGTTTTGAAAATATCAACTATTTCAAGAGTTATAACGAGTTGATTGAAAAATGTAAGGACAGCTATATAAGGAGATGTGAAAGTGATGATAGACAAAACGATTAATCTTGAATGCGCCAGATCTTCAGAAAGCGATGAGCTTCAGCTCAGATGGAACTGGGATCCTAAAATCCGCTGTTATGCGGTTGTCAAGATGCACACTATTCCGTCTTATATTGACGACGACTCTCTCTGCGAATATATAAACGATGATAAGAATATCGATTCGCGTATCAAGTGCTATCAGCTTGAATACGCAAAAAAATCTGCGTTTATTTATCGTCTGAATGATTCTGATATAGGCTATTTATCATTTCGTGTTTATCCATGTTCCGAAGACGGAAACACCATCCTCATGAATTGTGTTTGCAATACCGTAAGTGTACTTGGAAAAATACACGAGGTAAATTACAGCGTTATATATGATGATATCGGGAAAAATTACAAGAGTGCCATCATCACGATCGATACTCCGGTAGCGCTTTCCGCTAACAGCTTATCATATAATGTCAGCGGTATATCGTATACCGTAAAGACGGCATTGCATGCCGGAAAAAATACGTTGAACAAAATAATTCTGGCGAAGACCGCCACAGTGTATCTTGACTCGGATGCAAACAACGGTGCTTTTAAATTTGTTGCGAAAAACATGTAAAGACGGACGGTGAATATATGTTTGAGAAATCAAGATGCGTATTTTGCAATCGCATAACGGATAAAGAAGACATAATGTTCCGCTATCCTTCAAGTTACGGAAAGGTAGCGGAGGATCATCAATATACATGTATGCAAAGAGCACACAATATTGTCAGAAACAACGATTGTGTTATGCCGTTGGTATATTTCCGCCCTGGCAGCAACGAGCTTAACGGAAGCAACAAAGAAGGATCGTACTCTGTTTTTGTTAAAGACGGAACAGAACTTACTCAGATGATATGCCCGACCTGTCATGGAATGCTCTTCCGTGACACCGATGACGGCCACAGAAATACATATCTGTTCTTCGGAGAAAAAGACAGTGGCAAAACTTCTCTTATTTACGCAATCATTTATAACGGCGTTATCCGAAAGGAACATCCGATGACTATTGACGGGCGGTATATCCCTTTTTATAACGACTATCTAATGCCAAAAAATCAACTGGAACGCACATACAATGACATTGTACGATCAAAAATCACGAAACCTAAAAGTCTTGAATTTCCGTTTATCATTCACAGGGCAGCCGCTGCACATAGCGGATTGACAAACAAAACTGATGTTTTCTATGATGTTACCGATTTTGACATACAAGACGGTAATCATATAGATATGACGTTACGGCAAGCACAGCAGGCTACTGCATTTGTGTTTACTATCGGCATAGGCAAAGTTCTTTGCGATGAGGGAATGTATTACGGAAGAGATGTGCAGCTCAGGAACCGTATGATGAGTATGTATTACGCTACTCAGTATACGGATACCAAACCTGTAGTGTTTATTGCGGTCACCGGTGCCGATATGATAGATTGTCTGTTTGACGAAGAAACAATTGAGATGGCGAAGGCTTGGCAAAGTTCACCGGACATAATTTTCAGGAGTTTTTTTGAAATATGTTATCCGTTGACTTGCGATTTTCTGAAAAATAACTTCAGTGACTACAGATTCTGTTTCACTTCTATCAAGCCCTTTGATGAAGAAAATCAGATTGATTATCCTGAAATGACAAATCAACTTTACAGGCAACTGACCGAACTTACACTATAATTAATACCGAGGGGAGAAATAATGGCTAAAAATATATACAAGGACGGTAATTATTTCAATCTCTGTCCGCACTGTTTCAGTGCAACACAACGTAATGAAGCAAAATTCATTGATTATCATGACTTAGGCCCAAAGAATTATCCTGAGTTTGTTGCATTTAGAAAGAGGTTTTTCTACGAAGAACCGGATCTTTCAAATGCTCCTCTTATTTTCACACCTTCACAGACAATCAACAGTGAGGGCTTTGCCGCATACACAAAAAGCGGTGACCTGACCCGATACAGAGCTTGTCCGGTGTGCTACGGAAAACTTCCCGCTGCAGCAGGAAGAATGAGGACGTTCGTTATTCCGATAATCTGCAGTAACACGAACCAGAAGCTACTGAATATGACATATATATTTCATAATCTGATGAACGATATGCGAAGAAATTTCGGCATAAGTGTAATGCCATCCGATTATGATACTGCTCTCAGAGTAAGCAAAAACCTTGAAAATAAATATTTCAAAGAGAAAAGAAAACTTACCGATGAAGAATTGATAGCCCCATATATGTTTGAATTTATAAACAACTCGGCTCCTGCCACAGAAACACATGACAAAAACAATGCACTGATTGCTTATAACCGTGCTCTTATTATGTTCTGTGACATAGACATTGAGAAGTTCACAAAATACCCGGAATTTTACGGAAATGTGATAGCACAGGCTGACGGAATTCTGTATCTGGTAGATATGCCGGGTACGCACACCGTCGACGATAAGGAAATACTTGCAGATCCGATAATGGCATTTCTGCACGAAAATTATACAGCTATATTCGGAACACAGAAATTAAACAAGCCTGTGGCAACAGTTTTTACAAATGCGACAATGCTGAAGAAATATAATGATAAGTTCTTGCAGAAAGCATTACGCCTTTCGGCAACGGCAAATCCGTCTTTATCGTATTTCCCCGGCGGTCTATATGCAAAGATAGATAAGGCGATGACAAAACATATACGTCATCGTTATACTGATTTCTTTGTCGTTCTTAACAGAATGACGAACCCTGAATATCGTCGCAGCTTTGTAATGGATAATATACCGGAGAAATACTCGCCCGGCAATGTACCAAGGCCTGAGATTCCGCTTCTCTGGCTGCTGGCAAAAATGAAGGTTGTCCCTTCAATAGGAAAAATATAAAATTCGGAGGAAAAAAATAATGGCGTATCTAATCAAATGTCCGTACTGCTTTCATGACCCTTATGATGCGAATGAGGTACATTTCAGAGCTGCTACGAACAAGCATATTCAGAAATCAAATATTCCGGGCGCACCTTCAGATCGTGTTGTGGAATCAATGATAGAGGATACACGTCTTGCTGCGTATTATAAAAGATACCAGAAGCGTCCTTCTCCTGTAAAACCCGTAATTGATCCGACCGGAAAAGAAACAGGAAACGAGTATATTAAACTTGCCAATATAGAAGAACCCCTTCATTTTGACGAAGACGGAGTCTTGGATCAAGTTGTTGATGAATTCGGTGAAACAAGCACAACCCGTCTTTGCCCTTATTGTCATAATGAACTTCCGAGATACGCAGGCAGAGCTCAGGGCTATAATATATCTTTTGCCGGAGATACTGCCGTTGGTAAGACGCTGTATCTGAATGTACTTATTCATCAGCTCAGACTTATTGCTCCCAAATTCAGTGCTGTAATGATGGCAACAAATACAGATATAGAAAAACTGTACAGAGAAAAATATGAGATGCCCCTTTTCCCTCACACAAGCGATCAGCCTGCTATGTTACCTGTACATACAGATAAGGATTCGATGATCGAACCTCTTATTTACGAAATGGTCTTCAGAGACAAGCACAATCCTAAGAACAACAAGGTTGTTACTCTATCGTTCTTTGACGCCGCCGGCGAGGGTATGCACGATGCCGATTATATAAATACAAGATCCCGTGCTTTGCGCAACGCAGACGCATATCTTTATCTTATTGATCCCCTTCAGACAGAAAGTGCTGAACGAATAATGCAGAATAACGAAGAAGCAAAGAACAATTTTATCCAAGGCAGAGATAGTGCCGTTAATATTCTTGAAAGTTTTTTTGCTGCGGGTATAGACTATACACATACTCCTACTGCATTTATTCTTACCAAATCTGATATTATCAAAAGTTCCGATGAAATGAAATCATTACTCGGACCTCAAAACCCTATATTTCTTGATTACATATATGACAAAGGATATCTTGAACTTGATGAAATTGATAGAATCAGCAATGCGGTTAGAGATTTCTTCACAATTGCAGATGAACATTTCAAGAACGTTATAGAATTGATGTTCGAAGATTATAAGTATTTTGCAGTTTCTGCTCTCGGCGGTCCTACTGAGAAAATAATGTCACCGGACGGCAAAGAAAAGGGCAAGAAACTTGTTTCCAATGTTGTTACACCGTATCGTGTTGTTGAGCCGTTCTTATGGATCTTGTACAGACTTGGAATAATAGACGATCACGAATATATCGATCCGCCTGAACCGGTCAAAAAAACATTTTTCGAAAAGATTTTTGGCAGCAATAAACATAAATAAACATTACACAAGGAGGTAGTTCCACATGGCGCTGCAACTGTTATACGGAAGTGAAGCAAGCCAATATGGCTCGGCAGGTTATAAAACGCTTGCCGCCACTCCGGAAATATTCAACTATATAACAGAACAGGATACAAGCAGCAGCAGAATATACGATTTTGACGCTGAAGGAGAACATCCGATAAAATTCTGCAGCTACTATAATCCTTATATAAATGCTTTTGTTCAGACAGCCACATCATACGAGCAGGACTATGTAGGCAGAGATTCGCATATTTCTCATACATTGGTGCTCTCACCGGAAGAAACAGCAGAGATTCTGAAGCCTAACAATACCGTGCTTAATCCTGATATGTTTATGAACGGAAGAAGTGCTGAATTTTCAAGACCGGATAATAAAGATCTGCCATCTATAGATTATACGGTCCTTGAACGTTACAATGCTAAATTTGGTGTAACCGAAGAAGATTTTAAGCGTCTTATTTTTGCTGTGCTTCAGCTTCCGATTGGGTATTCTAATATCTTCATCATGCTGGCAGGCACACCTGCAGAGAACAGTTATATTGCTGTTAACCTAATGAACTTATTATATGCGATTATGCCTGCCGAATATCAGAAAAGAATAGGCTTTTCAACATATGCCACCAATTTTGATATTTATGAGAACTTCAACGTGTACTTTGTTACAAAAAATGTAAACCTGTTTGACATTCCTCATGATTCTTTTGTTTTTGACTTAACTTCAAACGATCCGGAACATCAGAGATACTACGGGATCGATGAGGAGCGTTATCAGCGTTGCCTTGATATTATCAGAACATTCAATCTGAACGGTGACAAAGAATTCGTTAAGTACCTTAATGCAATACTGCCTAAACTTGATAGTGCATCAGCTTTTTCAGAAGATACGCTTGAAGAAATTTATCACCTTTACTGCTTTACTAACATCAACGACATAAATAAAATAGAAATCGGAAACCTTTTAAATCAGGTACTGGTAGAGTCCATTTTCAAATATTATTTTATTGTTGACGATGCCGATAAGCCGACGTTTGAAGATTCAATCAATAAGTATTTTCAGAAATTATTGTTTTTAGTCAACTTGGGAAAATATTGCAGCTCTGACATTAGTGGTATTATTAATGTACTCAAGACCTGCGAAAACTACTATCCGCATATATCGACTACGCTAAGGCTGGTTTTATGTCAAAGCTGGACCAATGTAATCAGTCATTTTGTTTCGCTAAAAGAATACGATTCAAGTACAGATGTATTTTTAGATTATATTTTTGACGATAGCAACGAAAAATCCCAATTAATTTCTGATATTCTTGATGATTGCCTTATTTTTTATATCAGATATCGTTCAGAAAATGCAGATATCGGAAAACTGACTGAGGTTGCACTTGAAAACAAGCTGAGTAAGATACTGATATATCAACGTTATCTTAAAAACACGCTTACCGCTGAAAATTTTGATGTTTTCGACAAGGAAGCACTTTACAGCTATATTTTCTTTGTTCGTGATATTATGATCAGAGCACAGGATGAAAAAATCAAAGCAACTCTTGGCAACAATTGTATGACTGCGATTATTCAGTTTATTAAAAAAGATGTTATTGCCGATTTATATGGCAGAAGCATTGTTAATCTTATGGAAGCTGCGGATACGGTTGAATTGATAGATGCGGTATCATTGCTCTACAATGAATTCAGAAAAGCCATTCCCGACTATAGTTCTGTTTTGTTGACATATTTACTTTCAGCCAGATGTCATAAAGCGGAAACGCTGTTACAGCTGCTTAATTATAAACTATCTGCAGCAGGAATTAATGATTTCGATAGATTTGTCGAAGAAGACCATATTAATACTCTTCGCCTTGTAGTTAACGACATAACTAAACTGATAGATGGAAAAATAACGTCAAAATATCTTGATATGGTATTTGCGTATTCTGATATCGCAGAGAAATGCCAGGAATCTGCTCCGACGTATTCTATAATCGACTATCAAAAGAAACTGGATACAAACTGTGTAAACAAGATAAAGACATGGGTAAGAACATTGATTACAAATGTTAAACCCAGTATGACCGGTTGTTTATTCGTTAATACAGATACTAAAGAAATACCAATTCTGCTCAATCAGGAAAATAAAACAAAAACCCTGACGGGTGATTTATCAGTATTTAGTCAGCCGGTATCTGAATTTCTGTGTGATAATCGTTCTAAAACTGTAACACAGTATGATAAGAAATATGTATTTAACTGCAGGGGCGCACTTGACGATTACTATAATTCATTGAAAATCAGCAATGAAAGTGACCTGACAGCTAAAATGATGGAGTTTATGCTGAGCATTGACGAATTCTCAAAGAATTGCGGTGGTTCATTCCCGGATGATTACAAAGATGATATGGCGGAATTTATAAACTCAGTATTGTTCGACGAACAGTCAGATAAGAAACAAGCTAAAGAAAACGAAAAAATCATTAATCACAATGACTTCTTCAAAAGTCTTCTTAAAGAATATTCTGCAAAACAGAATTCAGGAAAATCAAAGTTTGGATTCCCATTCGGAAAAAATAAATAAATTCAAAATGTAGAGCATATTGGTTAAAAATCCGTAAATAAGAAATCGCAAACCAAATCAACGGAGGACTGATATGCTCTATAATAAAACAACAAAATTGCTGAATTTGCAAAACTTTGCTTTGCATAGCAGTGCCGAACAGACTGAAAAAAGGCTGACAGAGTGGATACATATTGCCGGAATAAGTTTATTTGCGGTTTTCCGATACTGCACCCGAATGCTGAAATCGTGGTTGGACGGCATTATAAGTTTTTTCGTGTCCAACTATTAACAAAGAGCAAAAAAGCTCCGTGCGTTTTTCGATGCACGGAGTTTTTTTACCATAAAATATGTATTAATTATCGTAAGAAACCGAAGCTTCTGACAATAGCTGGTTCCTTCGCCTTTCCGGAACAGATCTGGAAGAAAGAAATTATCTTTATAACCCATAAAATTATCTGTAATATCGGGAATGCAATCCAACCGAGGATTGGAATTATAATAACGAAGACAGACAGGATAGAAACAACGGTTATCTTAAGAGCCTGTCTTACATGGAACATTGTGTACTTTGATGAGTGAGTTGCGAGGAGGGCAACAATGATGCCGAAAAAGTCCATAAGATAACAAAGCATAGCAAAAACCTTGTTGTCGGAAATATCCTTAGGATCGAATTCGGCGGTATGATCGTAGGGATCATAAGCAGGAGCAAATGCCGGCTGAGGGGGTACTGCGTTCTGCTGGGGCGGTACTGCGTTCTGCTGAGGGGGTACTGCACCGAACTGTGTTCCGCACGATGTGCAGAAAATCGAACTGTCGTCAAGCTGCGCATGACAATTTGGACATATTTTCATATTTTTTCTCCTTAATCCATTCGTTCTGTTGGTAGTTCAAACCGATTGAACATTATTTAATCCACATACAATATTATAGCATTACAATGCGCTTGTGTCAATCAGAATTTGAATTAATCGCATTTTTGATCACGCTATTTACTTTTCGACACCTGTATCTGTCAATGCGGTGTGCCTGTGCAACAAAAAAGCACTGCCTGAGCAGTGCTTGAATGGCTCCCCCTGTTGGACTTGAACCAACGGCATCGTGATTAACAGTCACGCGCTCTACCGACTGAGCTAAGGAGGAATATATAAAGAAAGCACAGGAACTGTGCTTTCTTCTTTATGTCGGCATCTATCTATCTTCCCGGGCAGTCACCCGCCAAGTATTTTCGACGTAAATGAGCTTAACTACTGTGTTCGGAATGGGAACAGGTGGAACCTCATCACAATCAACACCGACTTTTAAGGGATATTCCCTCAAAATTGAATAACGAACCAAAAACAAAACATATATTCTCATTAGGTTTAAGCCCTCGACCGATTAGTATCTGCTGGCTAAATTGCTCACACAACTTACACCTTAGACCTATCAACCTCGTAGTCTACAAGGGGTCTTAACTTAAAAGTGGGATATCTTATCTTAAGGACGGCTTCACGCTTAGATGCTTTCAGCGTTTATCCGATCCGCACTTAGCTGCCCAGCTGTGCCACTGGCGTGACAACTGGTGCACCAGAGGTGCGTCCAT
>OLOS01001339.1_pt1 | contig 20547 bp, 17 predicted proteins | sample 1672631 | NCBI WGS metagenome assembly OLOS01 (sample SAMEA3136707, study PRJEB25190) | human gut metagenome | biome: human gut; feature: human-associated habitat; material: faeces | place: Austria | collected 2013 | reverse complement strand
GTTTGCAAAGGGTCTGGAGGCACAGGGGTTTGAGAACGTGTTCGTTATGTCAAACTGCAAAAAGCTGACGGTGCTTTCTGAAAATGAATTTGTTTATCCGCAAGGAGTGCCGTATAAGCTTTGCACTTTTTCCCGTGTTATGCGTGAAAAAGGAATTGAGGATGCTGTTAAGACGGTAACCGCAGTGAATCAAAGTTTTGGACGTACTGTTTTTTCTTTGGATATATACGGTCAGGTGGATGAAAACCAAACTGAATGGTTTGGGGCATTGCAGAGAACTTTTCCGGATTACATCCGCTATGGTGGGTTGATTCCATTCGACAAAAGTGTTGAAACACTGAAAGAATACTTTGCATTGCTGTTTCCCACGTATTACGAAGGTGAAGGTTTTGCGGGTACACTCATTGATGCGTATTCCGCGGGTGTTCCGGTGATTGCAAGCGATTGGAAATATAATACGGAACTTGTGAACGAAAACGTCGGGTATGTCTATAAAACGCGGGACAATGCCGCACTTGCAGAGTTGCTGAGCACGGTGGCGACAAATCCTACTTTGATACTTAAAAAGAAAAACGCATGTTTGTACGAGGTTAAAAAATATCAGATTGAGAATGCGGTTAGCATATTGCTAAATCTGATAGAAGATTAATAAAAATGAAACATATTATTCCGAGCTTGATATGAACGGTCATCTTAATTCAGAGTGATGTACAATCTTTTCGGAGTTGAGATATATAAAAATGCCAACATAATGGGAGAGTATTATGAATTTCAGAACAGTAATCAGAACAATAATCAACAAATTTAGAGGAAACACAGATGTACCGACATTGATTAAAAGAGGATTGACTGTTGGCAGCAATGTCTTTATTAATTTCGGTTGCATAATTGACGAAAGTTTCTGTTGGCTTATTTCTATCGGTAATAATGTCACCCTTGCGCCGAATGTTCATATTTTAGCTCACGACGCCTCGACCAAAAAAGCACTTGGGTTCACAAAAATCGGGGGGGTAAAAATAGGAAATGATGTGTTTATAGGTGCCGGCACAATAGTTCTTCCCGGAGTAGAAATTGGCAACCGTGTTGTTATCGGAGCTGGTAGCGTGATAACAAAAAGCATCCCCGAAAACAGTGTGGTTGTCGGAAATCCCGCAAAAGCTATTTGCACCTATGATGAATATATGGAAAAACAGCAAAACGCAATGAAGAACGCAGAAAAGTTCCGCTTCCGCCCTAATAAGAACGAACAGAAAAAAATCAAATTGTTCTTGAAAAAGAACAGAATAGGATATATCGAATGAAAATTGTTCAAGTAATGCCTGAATTTGGTCTTGCAGGCGCAGAGACAATGTGCGAAAATCTCACATATGAACTTATAAAACTCGGGCACGATGTGACTGTTATTAGTATGTATGATTATCATTCTGCCATCACGGAACGTCTTGAAAAATCAGGTATAGATGTACGATATTTGGGAAAAAAACTCGGTCTTGATATTTCTATGATACCTAGAATAAAAAAAATATTAAAAGAAGTTGGTGCTGACGTTGTGCATACACATAGAAATTGTGCTCAATATGCGGTGCCGGCTGCGATGTTAGCAGGAGTAAAGCGTAGGATACATACCGTCCACAACGTGGCTGAAAAAGAAAACGGAAAACTTGCGAGAAAACTTAACAATTTTTTCTTCAAGCATTGCCATTTGATACCCGTTGCACTCAGCGAATTGATACGAGATTCGATCGTAAAGGAATACGGTATAAACAAGGATAAAATTCCTGTAATATACAACGGCATTGATTTGTCCAAGTGTTTGCCTAAAACGGATTATTCGATTTATGGAAATTTCAAGATACTGCATATCGGAAGATTTTCAGAACAGAAAAATCATGTTGGGTTGCTTAGAGCCTTTAAGAGCTTTCATGATAAATACTCTGACAGTGAGCTTTGGCTTATAGGCGACGGTGAGAAAAAAACGGAAATTGAAAATTATGTTAATGAAAACGACCTCACATCAAACGTGAAATTTTTGGGGCTGCAAAGCGAAGTACATGGTTTTCTGCATAACGCGGATATGTTTACTTTGCCGTCAAATTATGAGGGAATACCTATGACATTGATAGAGGCAATGGGGACAGGGCTTCCAATTGTTGCAACTGCTGTCGGCGGGGTTCCAGATATGTTGGATAATAATAATTCAATATTAGTAAATAACAATGCTATTGATATTTCAAAAGGCATAGAATGCTATTATTTGAATGATGCATTGAGAAGAAAACATGGATGTCGTTCTATTGAACATTCATATTCTTTTTCATCAACAAAAATGGGAGCAAAGTATAATGACCTGTACAATTGAGAGGAAAGAAAAACTGAATTTTTGCAATCATGCATTTTGGTGTGTTATTTATTTTGTGATAGCGTACTCACTTACAATAAATAATGCAAGCATCATCACTATAGCAGTTGTTTGCTCCGCAATGTACTGTATTTTTGCAAAAGTGGAGAACATATTTGCACTACTTTGCGGTTTGTCTATGTTTGAAGCAGTTTTTAAGGTTCAAGATGACAATGTATGGTTTTTATTGCTGCTTATTCTTTCTGCAAAAATACTGTTTAGAAGAAACATGATGATGAAAGCAGGATACACAATTTCGTGCTTTTTTATTATTAGCTTAGAGTTCATTTTAGACTTTTCAAATGTAAGTTACGGTCAATTGTTGGTTGATTTAACATGCATTATTTTCGTGTTTTGTGCATTTGGAAATATTGAAAACTTAAAAGTTAATGTCTATGATATTTTATTTTCTATGTCATTTTCATTCTTTGGTGTAGTTTATTATGTTTTGACCATGGATGGAGGAATAGGTAAATTCTTAAAATCATTTATGTCGGCATCGTATGCATATAGATTTGGACATGCATACGGAGATACCGTCGGTGGTGCAATGGCTATACCTCTATATGCCGCTTTAATTATATCGTGTAGCATAACAATTTTGCTATTAAAGAAAAATGGTTCTTTGTATCAAAACATTTTGATTATTTTCTCTTCATTTGTGGCATTAATTGTAGGTGCGATGACGGTTAGCCGTTCATTTTACTTATGTTTACTTATAACTTTGCTATTCTTTTTGTTTTTTAAGAGCAACAATAATAAAATGTCTAAAATAGGCATTATATTGCTCATAATTGTTGGATGTGCATTTTTGTTTTTTTCAGAGTCACAAATAGTTGAAAAGGTCTTTTCAAGTTTACAACTCCGAATGGATGCAGGAGTTGAAGAAGGAACAGGCGGAAGAACAGATATATGGTTGTCATGTGTTAATTATTTGCTTGATCATCCGTTGCGATTGTTGTTTGGTTGTGGTGCTTCCTATTATCCACAACTAGGTGCTCTACTAAATGAAATGTTTTCCGCTGGCTCGCATAGTTTAATACTTGATTTGATGATGTCTTGGGGGATTTGTGGGACTGTGATAATTTTAATGGTGTGCATATTGCCATTAAAACATGCTCTTCAAAGTGTACATAACCTGAGAAAGCACTCGTTTATGCCATTGATAACATATTTAACATTTGCTATGACCGCTTTGCGCTGTTGTAATATGAAAACATGGATGTTTTTGTTTGTTGCTTTTTCGTTTATTATACAGTTAAATAAAGGGGAAAATTATGATACCTAAAATATTGCACGCTTGCTGGTTTGGAGGGAAACCGATTCCCGAAGAGGCACAGAAATATATTGACACGTGGAAAAAATACAATCCGGAATATGAGATTAAGATATGGAACGAACAAACATTTGATATAACCTCAAATCAATATGCTTATGAGGCATATCAAAGCAAAAAGTTTGCGTTTGTTACTGATTATGTTCGCTTAAAAGTGTTATATGATCTCGGTGGAATTTATATGGACACGGATGTGGAAGTCCTAAAACCGCTTGATGATTTGCTTCAATATCCTGCGTTTTCGGGATTTGAAGGACCGAACCGCATTCCTACGGGGACAATGGGAGCCGAAAAACATAATAAGTGGATAAAGCTTTTGCTGGATTATTATGATAATAAGCATTTTATTTTGGAGGATGGAAGCTTAGATTTAACGACTAATGTTAAAACCATCACAGATATTACAGTTGCAAATTATCCGATCATATTAAACAACACAATGCAGATTTTTGCTGACTTTGTTATGCTCCCATTTGATTATTTGTGTGCTAAGGATTTAGTTGACGGAGTTGTAAAAAAGACAAAGAACACTTACACCGTACATCATTTTGCCGGTTCATGGACTTCTCTGAAAAAACGGTTTATCAAGCTATTGTTATCGGTATTCGGGTATCGCTTTGTTCAGTTCTTTGTGAAGATCAAGCATAAGATTGAAGGAAGTAATGAATAGATGAAATTAACAATATTTACTCCTGTATATAATCGCGCTGATTTAATTGACCGGTTATACGAAAGTTTAAGATGTCAAACAAATTATGACTTTATATGGTTAGTTGTGGACGATGGTTCAACGGATAATCTTCGGCAGAAAATTGATCAGCTAAAAAATGAGTCGGATTTTGAAATCAGATATTATTATCAAAAGAATCAAGGTAAACATGTTGCACATAACACAGGAGTTGAAAAATGTGATACAGAATTGTTTTTTTGTGTAGATTCGGATGATTTTTTGACAGAGGACGCGGTAGAAAAAATTCTGACGGTACATGAGACGAATCTCTCTTGCAATGTATTAGGATATTATTTTCGCAAGGTTGACACGGAAGGTAATGTGTCAGGCGGAAAGTTCTTTATAAGGAACAATGTTGTCGGATTGCGTGAGATTTATTATAAATATGGATTTGTCGGAGAACTTGCTATTGTTTTGAAAACAGATTTGATTAAAGGCTTTTCTTTTCCGACTTATGCAAATGAAAAATTTGTAAGTGAAAAGGTGTTATACAATCAGCTCACGTCAATTGCACCTATGGTTTATGTAGATGAAGCAATATACATTTTTGAATATCAGGAATCAGGTTACACGATGAACTCAAATAAACTTTTGGCTAAAAATCCAAAAGGGGCGGCGATGGGTTTTTTGAGTGATGCAGTTTACGGAACAAATTTTATTGATATGGCAAAAGCATACGCTTCGTTTTTGTCTATCAAAAAAACATTTGGAATATGCGGCGATATATATCCGAAATATTCCGTAAAAGCATCCTTGAGGATTATGGCGGTTCTATTAAAACCGCATTACAATAGGCTATTCCAAAAAATTAATTTGCGATATAACATGGAGGAAAGATGAAAGTCGGAATTATCACTTTTCACAGAGCTTTGAATTACGGTGCCTTATTACAAGCTTTCGCTTTATGTTATTCGCTGTCAAAGCTTGGTGCTGAGGCTCAAATCTTGGATTACAGAAATCCTATTATGGAAGATATGTACTCTTATCCTTCGTTTTTGCAAAGAAAAAATCTTAAGGATAAAGTTAAATTTCTGATTCAAGGAAAATCTGAATTAAAACGCAGAGCAAAATTTGAGAATTATCGAAATAAATATTTGCATTTAAGCAATGACCTTCATACTGAAGAAGATTTGAAACTTGTGTCTGGTAAGTATGATAAACTTATTACCGGAAGCGATCAGGTTTGGAATTACGGCGCACATAATTTTGATAAAAACTACTTTTTAAAATTCGCAAATGAAAGAGCAAAAAAATACTCCTACGCCGCAAGTTTTGGGATATCATCTTTGCCCAAAGATTATATAGCAGAGTACAAAAGTGCTCTCAGTGATTTTGCAATGTGTTCTGTAAGAGAGAAACAGGGGTTAGAGATACTGCGCACCCTAGGAATAGAAAATCGAAGAATGGATTTAGACCCAACGATGCTTTTAACCAAAGAGGAGTGGCTGTCTCAATTCAATATATCTGTCAATCCAAAGCAAAAATATATATTCGCTTATTACTTTGAATTAACAGACACTTTGCGCTCATATATCGAACAACTTGCGAAGAAAATGGATTGCACGGTGGTGTTTGTGGGGAATCCGCTAAAAGTGCCTTTCCGTTGCAAGTGTAAAGCATTGAAAACTGCCGATCCTATCGACTTTGTAAATGCGATCGCAAATGCAGAATATGTGGTTACAAATTCATTTCACGGGACAGCATTTTCGATAATTTTTAACAAGAAGTTTTATGTTGAACTTTTGAAAACCGACGCTAAGGTTAATAGTCGTATAGAAAACATACTGCATGTTTTTTCATTGGGAAAACGGATTATAGATACTCACTACAAAGAGGATGGCGTGGATTGGAACCTCGTTAATTCCCAAATGTCTGTGATGCGTAAAGAATCATTGGATTATTTGAAGGAGATTTTGAAATGAACACGCACGTAACAGAAAAAAACTGCATAGGCTGTTTGGCGTGTGAAAACATATGCCCCCAAAAGGCAATTACGCATGGAATTGGATCAGGGTTTATCCGTCCTATTATTGATGAATCTACTTGCGTTAATTGCGGTTTATGCTTGAAGGTGTGCCCAAAAAGTGCTGCCTTGGGAAAAAGTCTATTTTTACAGCAAGCATATGCGGTTAAGCATACTGATATTAATGTTTTGCGCAGCAGTACATCGGGCGGAGCATTTTCGGCTATTGCAGATTATATAATCCGTGAGAACGGTACTGTTTACGGTTGTGTTCTTATAGATGGGATGGTACAGCATATTCGTACTGAGAATGAATATGGCAGTATGCGAGGCTCCAAGTATGTTCAAAGTGACTTAAAAAACATATATTCGGAAATCGCCCACGACCTTTCAAACGGAAGAAAGGTTTTGTTTACGGGTACGCCTTGTCAATGTGAATCTGTAAAAAAATATCTGACTTTAAAAAAAATACAATCCGCAGATTTGATTTTAGTTGATTTTATTTGTCACGGAACGACAAGTCCTGCCCTGTTCGGTGATTATATTTCATATTATGAAAAAAAGAAAAGCAAAGAGATTACAGATCATTTATTTCGCTCCAAAATTAACGGATGGACGAAGCATACTGAAATGAATATCTTGTCTGATGGGACAAAGGATTATCAGTCATATGAATCACAATTGTTCAAGTCAATTTTTTATTCACACCTTGGTATGAATGAAGGGTGTTTTGAATGTAAATATACATCAACAAACAGAATATCTGATATTACATTGGCTGACTTTTGGGGAGTAAAGAAACAACATTCGGATTTGTTTGATGAAAACGGAGTTTCTTTTGTTTTAATAAATTCAAACAAGGGGCAAAATGTTTTTGAGCATTGTAAAAATATAGAAAAACAGCTTGTATTAATTACGGATACAGATCAGCCGTCGCTACACAGCCCTGCTGTAATTCCCCAGAAATACAATGCTTTTTGGGCAGATTATCACAAAAAAGGCTTCAACTATATTGTCAAGAAATACTACCACGGCGGGACGATTTACAGGACGATGAGTGAGATATACCACAAGGTATTAAAACGGTAATGCTATGAATCAAAGATCAAGAAGCTATAATTCTGCTGTCAATGCAGTGGTAAATATAATTGCCCAATTTATTATTTTGCTCGTAAATTTTGGGACGAGAAAGATTTTTATAGTAGCATTTGGCGAAAATTATTTGGGTATAAGCGGATTGTACTCCAACATACTGAGTGTGCTGTCGCTGGCGGAATTAGGCGTCGGAAGTGCGATTCTGTATTGTCTGTATAAGCCGGTTGCAGAGAATGATTATGCCCATATAAATGCCCTGATAAATTATTATAAAAAGTTATATAGGATCATCGGTTTAGCCGTTGCCGCAATTGGCTTGCTTGTAGTTCCGTTTTTGGACTACTTAGTAAACATTGAAGCTGATGTCGGAAATATTACACTGTACTATCTGCTATATCTTACCAATGTCGTTGCTTCATATTTTCTTGTCTATAAAACTGCGATACTGACCGCCGATCAAAAAAACTACATTATTAAGATTTGCACGGCAATAGTTCAAATTATTCAGTTTGTTGTTTTAACCGTAATAGCGTTAGTTTTCCGAAATTACACGCTGTACCTTGCGTTACAAATCCTGTTTTCCATATTTGTCAATGTTGTCAGTTCGTTTATTGCATCAAAAAAATATCCTTTCATAAACGGAAAGAATCAAATTGATGCAGAAGAAAAGAAAACAATATGGACAAACATTAAGGCTATGTTTGCATATCAGGTAGGCAATGTAGTAGTTAATCATACGGATAACATACTAATATCGCTTCTGATTAGCACAATAACAGTAGGATTCTACTCAAACTATTCCATGGTGGTATCGGCAGTAAGTACTTTTGCGGCTTTATTATTTACCTCAGTTCAAGCGAGCATCGGTAATCTTGCGGCAAAAGAAAGCTCTGAACGTCAATATGAGGTCTTTAAAAAACTCTCCGTAGTGGGCTTTTGCATAACTTCGTTTGCGACTGTGTCGTTTATAACTTTGTTTCAGGATTTTATAACAATATTGTATACCGACCACTATTTATTGGATTTTAATATTGTGGTCGTCTGTTCAATTAACTTCTATATGGTAAATATTTTGCAACCGATATATTGTTATAGAAATACCGTGGGGTTGTTTAGGCAGACAAAACGGGTGATGATATACACGGCACTTCTGAATATTATTTTATCAATTGTCTTAGGAAAAATATGGGGATTATTTGGAATTTTGTTTGCAACATTTATTTCAAGACTACTGACTAATTTTTGGTTCGAGCCTATAAAACTTTATAAGTTCTATTTTAATAAGTCAGCAAAAGAATACTTTGTCGACCAATTATCTAATGCAGTACTTACTTTTATAATGGCAGTAGTACTGTTGACTATTTCAGCTCTGCTGAGCAGCGTTAACATATATTTTCGGTTTCTTATAAAAATCGTCTTGTGTGTTGTTGTCCCATGCACTACATGTGCTATTCGATACAGAAAAGATGGATTTTTTATTAAAGGGATAAATGCTTTGCAGAAAATCATTAAAGGAAACAGATAAGGAGTTTCTTATGAAAACAATAATGCTCGTTTTCGGTACACGCCCCGAGGCGATAAAAATGTGTCCGCTTGTAAACGAATTAAAATCAAGAGAGAATTTAAAAACCGTTGTTTGCGTTACAGGGCAGCATCGTCAAATGCTCGATCAGGTACTTGATGCATTTTATGTTGTGCCGGACTATGATCTGTCCATTATGAGAACAGGTCAGACCTTGTTCGACATCACAACAAATATTCTGAACAGTATCGGAGAGGTGCTTGATAAAGTAAAACCCGATGTTGTTCTCGTTCACGGTGACACATCAACCACATTTGTAACAGCACTTGCTTGTTTCTACAAACAAATCGCCGTCGGACATGTTGAAGCGGGACTTCGTACATACAACATCTGTTCGCCATATCCGGAGGAATTTAACCGGCAGGCAGTCAGCATTATTTCGCAGTACAATTTTGCCCCGACCGAGCTTTCAAAGCAAAATTTACTGAAAGAAGGCAAAAAAGCCGAGACGATTTGGGTGACAGGTAACACGGCAATCGACGCTCTCAAAACCACCGTGCGTGAGGATTATGCTCACCCCGAATTGGAATGGGCGGCTGACAGTAGGCTGATTATTATTACGGCACACCGCCGAGAAAATCTCGGTGAGCCTATGCACCATATGTTTCGGGCAATCCGCAGAATCATGGTCGAGCATCCCGACGTTAAGGCAATCTACCCCATTCATATGAATCCTATCGTTCGCAAAGCGGCAGATGAGGAATTGGGAGGTTGTGATAGAATACACATTATTGAGCCGCTTGAAGTGCTTGATTTTCATAACTTTTTGGCGCGCAGCTATTTGATTTTGACGGACAGCGGCGGCATTCAGGAGGAGGCTCCTTCACTCGGCAAGCCGGTGCTTGTTATGCGTGATACCACTGAACGCCCCGAAGGTATTAAGGCGGGAACTCTTAAACTTGTCGGTACAGATGAAGAAGTGATTTATCAAAACTTCAAAGAGTTACTCGAAAATAAAGAAGCTTACAATGCAATGGCACACGCAAGCAATCCTTACGGTGATGGACTTGCTTGCAAGAGAATTGCGGATATTTTAGAAAAAGATTAAGAGGAGTAATGAACAATGCGGAATAGGCTGACAATTCGGGGGGATAACACTTATCGTGATCCCGCTATAAGTATCATTCGTGTATTGGCTTTCCTATCTATTATTACCTGCCATATAATGCAATACTGTAATTGTGAATTGGCTTGGTGGTTTAATGTTGGTGTACAGGTATTCCTTTGCCTTTCGGGATATTTGTACGGAAGAAAATCAATAGATAATGAATTGTCATTTTATAAGAAGCAATTTATAAAGATTCTTATTCCGTATTATATTGTTGTAATTATTGCGATTGTTGCACAAGTTATTTTTGTGAGAAATAAAATATCGGTTGCACGTATCGTAAAGACATTGCTTTGCTACGGTACATTGAATGGCGGCGAGCATTTGTGGTTTGTTCCGACGATTTTGTTTTGCTATCTTTTGACGCCGTTGTTTGATAAAATAAACGACCGTATTTTTACAAAAAAATATCCGCTGTTTTATTGCTTGACTGCTTTTATAATACTGAGTGTAATTATAAAGTTATTTACACCGTATTTTAACCCTGCATGGATCGGTTGCTTTTATCTCGGTCATGTTTTGGGAAAAAACGAGAATAAAAAAGGCATCAATCCAATATTGTGCAAGGGATTGATATATGTGGGGACAGTATGCTTGGTTTCAATTCAAATTGGTGTAATGTATCTTTTGAAATTAGAGTTTACGGGAGCAATGCGTACGCTATTTAATATTATGTGCGACTTTTCTCGGGATATCTATTGTGTTAATTCTGATTGATGTATTCAGAGGGCGAAATATTCCACACTTTATTATGAAGCCGATTGCTTTCTTAGACGCTATATCCTATGAGGGATATTTGGTGCATCAGTTTTTCATTTTGGGGGCATTTTCGTTGCTTACAATAATCGGTCAGCCGATAATAGCGGTGATTGTTATACTTAGTGCGATTTTTGCATTTGGTTTTTTTATAAAGTTGGTTTCAGAGATAATAAAACGCTTGATAAAATAATTTGGTTTTTAGAATGGAGGCCATTATATGAATATTGCAGTTGCCGGAACCGGTTATGTCGGTTTATCTATTGCCACATTGTTGGCGCAGCACAATAAAGTAAAAGCGGTTGATATTATTCCCGAAAAGGTGGGATTAATCAACCAAAGAAAATCGCCCATACAGGATGAGTACATAGAAAAATATCTTGCCGAAAAAGAGCTTGACCTTGTTGCAACACTGGATGCAGAAAGCGCATACAAAGACGCGGATTTTGTTGTGATTGCCGCTCCGACCAATTATGACAGCCAAAAAAACTTTTTTGATACATCGGCCGTTGAAACAGTTATTCGGCTTGTGATGCAGTATAATCCGAATGTGATCATGGTTATAAAATCCACCATTCCTGTTGGATTTACGGCGGCAGTCAGAAAAAAATATAACAGCAAAAACATTATCTTCAGCCCTGAGTTTCTTCGCGAATCAAAGGCTCTTTATGATAACCTCTACCCCAGCCGCATTGTTGTTGGTACAGATATGAGCGATAAAAGACTTGTCAAGGCTGCAAACGATTTTGCAAGGCTCTTGCAGGAGGGCGCAATCAAAGAGAACATTGATACACTGATTATGGGCTTTGCCGAGGCAGAGGCAGTTAAACTGTTTGCAAACACCTACCTTGCCTTACGGGTTTCTTATTTTAATGAGCTGGATACTTATGCAGAGATGAAAGGGTTGGATACACAGCAAATAATTGATGGCGTGTGCCTTGATCCCCGCATTGGAAGTCACTATAACAACCCTTCCTTCGGCTATGGCGGATATTGCCTGCCGAAAGATACCAAACAGCTGCTTGCCAACTACGCCGATGTGCCGGAAAACCTTATTGGGGCTATTGTGGAATCAAACCGAACCCGAAAAGATTTTATTGCTGACCGTGTGCTTCGCATGGCAGGCTACTACGGATATGAGGAAAACAATGCTTTTAGCGAATTTAAAGAAACCTCTGTTACCATCGGCGTTTATCGGTTAACTATGAAATCAAACTCCGATAACTTTCGGCAGTCCTCTATTCAAGGGGTTATGAAACGCATTAAAGCAAAAGGGGCAAAGGTTATTATTTTTGAGCCGACCTTAAAAGATGGCGAAACCTTTTTTGGAAGCAAGGTTGTAAATGACCTTGATAAATTTAAAAAAGAAAGCAAAGCCATTATTGCCAATCGATATGACAGTTGCCTTGATGATGTGAAAAATAAAGTTTACACAAGAGATTTATTTAAAAGAGATTAATAAAAGAGAATATAAAATGGTAGATAAGCATATAAAACTATTTTTTGCACTTTTGCGGTCTGCTGTTGGCGGCATTGCCCTTTCAGATAAGGAAATTTCAATTTACCGCAGCGACAGATTGAACGAATTTATTTCTTTGGCACGAAAACACGATGTTGTTCATTTGCTGTTGTTGGGTTTGAAAAAGAACCATCTGCTCGATAACTGGAATAACGATCTGGAAAGTGAAATGCTTTCCACGGTGTATCGTTACGAAAAAATGAATTATGAATTCGGCAGGATCTGCAATGAATTTGAACAAGCAGGGATCCCGTTTATGCCGTTAAAGGGCTCGGTGATCCGCAATTATTACCCTGAACCGTGGATGAGAACAAGCTGTGATATTGATGTACTTGTTCAGGAAAAGGAATTGGATAGAGCTGTTTCCCGTCTTGAAAATTGTTTGGGTTATACACGCGTATCTCAAAACGGCCATGATGTTTCACTGTTTTCGCAAAATAAAACGCACGTTGAGCTGCATTATGATCTTATGGGGAACAGTAAAATTAAAAATGCCAACCAGGTGCTGCAAAACATTTGGGAAAAAGCCGTAAAACACCAAGGCTGTGATAATAGGTACAATATGCCGGATGATTTGTTTTATTTTTACCACATTGCGCACATGGCAAAGCATTTTATGAACGGCGGTTGCGGCATTCGCCCTTTTCTTGACCTATGGGTTTTAAATCACCGTGTTGACTGCAACAAGGAAAGCCGCAAAAATTTGCTTGTGCAGGGAGACCTTTTTGCTTTTTCAAAACAGGTTAAACTGCTGTCTGAGGTATGGTTTAGTACTGCTGAGCACACAAAAGTTACAAAACAAATGGAAAAATATATTTTGCATGGCGGTGCCTATGGAGCCGAGGATAACCGAATAAAAGTGCAGCAACAACAAAAGGGCGGCCGGTTAAATTATGCCCTTTCAAAAATATTTATTCCTTACAGTACAATTAAATTCCATTATCCAATTCTGCAAAAGTACAGGTTTTTAACACCAGTAATGGAAGTCCGGCGTTGGGGAAAGCTCATTTTCTGTGGGCATTTGAAACGAACCACAAAAGAATTAAAATTCAACAATAATGTTTCTAAAAAAACGGCGTTTGAAACACAGGAACTGCTAAAAAATATAGGATTGTAAAAAGTGCTATTATTAATTATAATTTAATTCCACGGAGGCCAAACAATGAATACTACAGAGGACCTGCTTGTAAATTTAATTCGTATGGCGCTTTGGCCTAAACCGGCCGAATTCCCAAAGAATTTGACGAATGAACAAATAGCGGCTGTTTATAAAGAAAGCTTGGTTCAATCGGTGCCGGTGCTTGCGTTTGAGGCTTTGCCGGAAACTGCCAGAAACGAACTGCCGGATTTTAAAATGGCAGTGCTTAAAACCGTTAAAAACAATATTGCAGTAACTTACGAGCACGCGGCTATTGGGAAAACACTTGATGAACAAAACATTCCATACTGTATTCTTAAAGGGTATGCATCGGCCGATTATTACCATAATCCGGAAAGCCGCGCCATGGGTGACACCGATTTTTTAATTGCTAAAAAAGATGTTGAACGAGCCACAGCAGTTCTTAAACAGCTGGGCTACATTCCAAACAAAAACGCCGATGCGCATGATTTTCATTATGAATTTCACAAAGGAAAACTGATTGCTGAAATGCATTACAGTATAAGCTCTAAAACAGAATTTGGGCTTGCCCCCGCTGCCTTAACCAACGATATTCTTTTAAATGCGCGTAATTGCAAAACACCCTATGGGCCTTTGAAAATTCCTTCTGCCTACCATCACGCGGTGATCATGCTATTGCACCTTTACCGGCATTACCGTGGGGTTGGAATAGGACTGCGGCATTTATGTGACTGGGCGGTTTTTGTAAATTCAAAAGATTATGATAGCATTGCTAATGAACTTTTTACTTTTACCAACGAATGGCAATTGACCCGTTTTTGCCAAATGCTATCGCAGGTTTCTGCTTTATTTTTAGGAATTAAATATAAAGAAAGTTTTGGTAAACCTAATCAACAGCTTTGTGCTGAGTTTATGGATGACATTTTGCGAACCGGAAATTTTGGCAGAAAGATTAACAGCTCTTTAAAAAACCTTTTTGTAAATAAAGAGCTTGACGCAAAGGGGAAGAGCAGAATAACCGCTTTTTTTATTTCTGTGAAAGAGGTTGTATGCTCCCACTGGCCAAAGGCAAAGCATAATATTTTAATTTTAATGGCAGGAACGGTAGTGTTTTCTGCAAAGTATTTGCTTCGATTACTTGCCGGAAAACGAACAAAATTGCATTTAATTTCTGATTATAAAGAAGCTAAAAAGCAAGTGGAATTACGCAGAAAATTAACAGACAAAGAATAATAACTACTGCTGAAAAAATTTTTGAAGTAAAAATTTAGAAAGAGGTATTTCATGCAAATAAACAAAGAACTTTCGGCTGCCATTTCGGTGGCGCGCGGGCTGGCGCTGTTCTCCATTGTTTCGGCGCACATTGTGTTTTTAAAGGGCACACCGGCGGTTTTTAGCAATTTTTACGCCAATTTCGGCACCATTGGGGTGGTGGCTTACTACATTATTTCGGGCTTTTTGTTTGCGCCGGAGCATTACGGCGGGTTTTTAAAAATGTTAAAAAACAAAGCTAAAGCAATTGGCCTGCCCTGGGTGATTTTAGGTAGCACGGTTTATTTTTACAAGGTTTATTTTACCAGAGTTTACTCGCTAAAGGCACACGTTAAGTGGCTGTTGGGTAAAAACACTTATTTGTATTTTATAACGGTGTTGCTTTTGTGCTTTGTAATTTGTTATTTTGTAAAAAACAAAGCGGCGCTTTGGGGGTTTGTAGCACTGAATATTTTGTCGTTGGAGCTTACAGCCTTTGGGGTGCTGCAGCCGGCCATTGCCTTTTTGCACATTACCAATAATTTAAACATTTTTAACTGGCTGGGCTTTTTTGCGTTGGGGCGTCTGGCACGGGGGCTGAACGGCGAGGGCATTTACAGCTTTTTAAAAAAGGCCCGCGTTTGGCTGTTGTTGCTGTTTGTCGGGGCAACGGCCTTGTTGCTGGCTTTGGGGTTAAAAAGCACCTACATATCACACCTTGGCTGGCTGTACGAGCTGCTGGGCGCGGCGGCAATTTTTGGGGCGGCCACCTTTGCAGGGCTTAAAAATCCCGTGCTGCAAAAAATCTCGAACGATTCGTTTGCCGTTTATTTAACCCACTTTTTAATCATTGAACTTATGAACCGGGTATGCCACAGGGTGTTTGCCTTTGCCCCGCCGCTGCAGCTGTTTGCCAATTTGTTTGTAATTGGGGTTACGGTTGCGGCAATAGAACTGCTGCTGCTTTTGGCTAGGGGGTTAAAAATCTCCCCGTTTGTTTGCGCCGTTTTTGGTGTTCGGGGGCCTAAAGCTAAGCTGCCAAAAGGCGGTCAAGCAACAGCTTTGGCAAGCCAAAGTAACCCTGGCACACGCAGGTAAACTTGTTTAAAAGTTGCCGTAAAACAAATGGCCCCGCCAGGCAAAAACAAAGGGTAAAACCGGTCAAAACCCGGCGACCCGTTAAAAAACTTAGCTAAACCCGCGGTTTATAAGGGGTAAACCGCGGGTAGAATTTTAATTTTAGGGGCTCTACAAAGCGTTTTAAAAGCGTAGAACAAAAACTTTGCCGGTAGGTTGCTTTTACCGCGCCCCTGTGGTAGTATAGCTGGCAGAATAGTGGGTGTAAAACCCGTTCTTTAAAGCGTTTTAAAATGCCGTAGCCGTAAATAACTACGCCGCAAATTAAAATGCCGCAAAGCTTTTAAATGCCGTGCAGTTCAGGTGCCCGTAAACAGTGTGTGAAATAACCTGTTGAGCCCAAGGTATTCAACAGCTCACATTCGGCGCCGGAACTTTTACCCTGACGGCCTAAAACCTGCACGCAAAGGAGCCAATGAAATATGACGCAACTGTTTACCGATACCTCTGCAAACCTGCCCATTGGGCTGGCCCTGCAGCACAAAATTAAAATTTTGCCCTTTTCGTACACCGTTAACGGCGTGGAACAGCCGTATGACCCCACCGTAGAATTTAACGGTCCGGCCTATTATAATGCCATTGCGGCAGGGGCCGAGGTAAAAACTGCCATGATCAACATAACGGCGTTTTACAACGCCTTTCGCCCGGTGCTGGCCGCCGGGCACAATGTTTTGTACCTTGGTATGTCGGGCGGAATCAGCGGTACGGCCGGTGCGGCTGCGGCCGCGGCCGCCGAGCTGCAGGCAGAGTTCCTCAACCAAAAAATTAAGGTGGTAGATACCCTTGCCGCCTCGTTGGGGGAGGGGCTGTTGGTTTTGCGTGCCGCCCGGCTGTTAGAAAAGGGCAAGCCGTTTGAGGCCGTATTGGCCGATGCGCTAATGCAGCGTAAAACCCTTTGCCAGTATTTTGTGGTAGACAGTTTAGAGCACCTGTACCGCGGAGGCCGGGTAAGTAAGGCTGCCGCCGTGTTTGGCTCGGTTTTGCACATTAAGCCGCTATTAACCGGTGACGCGCAAGGCAAAATTGTTTTAACCGCTAAGGTGCGCGGGCGGCGGCAGGCGCTGGTCGAGCTGGCTAACCGCTACGGGGAGCTTACCGCCAACCCGGCCGCCACGGTTGGCATTGCCCACGCCAACAACCCCGAGGGCGCCGCCGCGCTGGAAAAGCTGCTGCGCGAAAAGGGCCTTGCCGGGCAGTGCCTAACCGTTTGTTACGAGCCGGTAACCGGCGCCCATGTTGGCCCCGGAACCGTTGCCCTGTTTTTTGCCGGAGTGCACAAATAATCGACACCAAACCAATACCAAACCAATGCCAAACCGGGCCAATCCGGTTGGCCGGCAGCGCCACCACAGGGGCGCTTAATAAAATTACACAAAACCGCCGTGTTTTTGCAAATTTAATTGGGTACGGCTTATTTTTTCTTAAAAAAAGGGTGTATTCCTTAAAAAAGTTAAGGCTGACGGTTCAAAAGCCTTTCATCCTTTGTAAATATCAAAAGGGTGTTGACAAAACCAATTTTTTGGCGTATACTGTAACGCGTAAACAACAAAGGCGTTGTGAGCTCGCATGGAGTTCGCAACGCTTTATGTTTTAAACGGGTGTGTTTACCCGCGTTCTATTATTGATTGGAGGAAACATTTATGTCTACCGTAACAGAGATTTTCGGCAGTTCCGTGTTTAATGACGCTACCATGAAAGAGCGCCTGCCTAAGGAAGTTTACAAGGCTTTGAAAAAAACCATTCACGATGGCACCGCGCTGGATATGAGCCTGGCAAACGCTATTGCCAACGCCATGAAGGATTGGGCCATTGAAAAGGGCGCCACCCATTTTACCCACTGGTTCCAACCTATGACCGGTATTACCGCCGAAAAGCACGACAGCTTTATTTCCCCGACCGACGACGGCCGCGTTATTATGGAATTTTCCGGCAAAGAACTGATTAAAGGCGAGCCGGACGCCTCCAGCTTTCCGTCCGGCGGGCTGCGCGCCACCTTTGAGGCCCGCGGCTACACCGCCTGGGACCCAACCTCCTACGCCTTTGTAAAGGACGATACCCTTTGTATTCCAACGGCGTTTTGCTCCTACACCGGCGAGGTGCTGGATAAAAAAACCCCGCTGCTGCGCTCTATGAACGCGGTAAGCAAACAGGCCATTCGGGTGTTAAATTTGTTTGGCACCAGCGCCAAGCGCGTTATTTCTACCGTAGGGCCGGAGCAGGAATATTTTTTGGTAGATAAAAAATATTACGACGAGCGCAAAGACCTTATTTTCTGCGGCCGCACCCTGTTCGGCGCACCGGCGCCCAAGGGGCAGGAGCTGGAGGATCACTATTTCGGCGTGCTAAAGCAACGCGTTTCAGACTATATGAAGGATTTGGACGCCGAGCTTTGGAAGCTGGGTGTTTTGGCCAAAACCAAACATAACGAGGTGGCCCCCGGCCAGCACGAATTGGCACCTATTTTTTCAACCACAAACATTGCGGCCGACCACAACCAGCTTACCATGGAAATTATGAAAAAGGTTGCCCGCAAGCACGGCCTGGTTTGCCTGCTGCATGAAAAGCCCTTTGCCGGGGTAAACGGCAGCGGCAAGCACAACAACTGGTCCATTTCTACCGACACGGGCGTTAACTTGTTAGACCCCGGAAAAACCCCGTCCGAAAACGCACAGTTCTTACTGTTTTTGTCGGCCGTTATCAAAGCGGTAGATGAATACCAGGGCTTAATGCGGGTGTCGGTTGCCTCCGCCGGTAACGATCACCGCTTGGGCGCGAACGAGGCGCCTCCGGCTATCATCTCCATCTTTTTAGGAGATGAGCTAACCGCCATTTTAAACGCCATTGACCACGACGAGGCCTACACCGATCACAAGGCCCCGCGTATGAAGCTGGGGGTAGATGTTTTGCCCTGCTTTAGAAGGGATACCACCGACCGGAACCGTACCTCTCCCTTTGCGTTTACCGGCAATAAATTTGAATTTAGAATGTTAGGCTCTACCGCATCGGTGGCCGACCCCAACATTGTGCTGAACACCATTGTGGCCGAGGCGCTGAGCGAGTACGCCGACCGTTTGGAAAAGGCCGACGATTTTACCACCGAAATTAATAAGCTGGTGAAGGAGACGATTCGTGATCACGGTCACATCATCTTTAACGGCAATGGCTATTCCGAGGAGTGGGAAAAGGAGGCCGAAAAACGCGGCCTGCTGAATTTAAAATCTACCGTAGACGCCCTGCCGGTTATGGTTGAGCCAAAGAATATTGAGGTGTTTGTAAAGCACGGCGTTTATTCCGAGGTTGAAATTCGCTCTCGCTACGAAATTTTGCTGGAGAATTACTCTAAGGTTATTAATATTGAGGCGCTTACCGCTGCCGATATGGTTCGCAAAAATTACCTGCCGGCCATTAGCGAGTATGTTGGCACCCTGTGCGACGCCGTTTTGGCAAAAAAGGCCGTTGGGTTAGAAGACCAAATTACCCCCGAGGCCGAAACCCTGAAAAAGCTTAGCGCCGCCCAAACCAACGCTTACCGCCTGGTTGGCGAGTTAGAGGGCGAGGAGGCCGCCGCGGCCGACATTGCCGATGGCTACAAGCAGGCCCGCGCTTACCACGATAAGGTTTTGCCTAAAATGGAGGCGCTGCGCGCGGCCGTAGATACCGCCGAGGTGCTGACCGGTGAGGATTACTGGCCGGTTCCCAGCTACACTGACCTGCTGTTCCGCGTTTAAGATAAGGCTGGAAAGTTTTCCCGCCCAAGGAAATAAAAAAAATAAACAAAAAGATTGTGATTTTGCCCTTTTAGGTGGGCTCGGCTGCGTACAATAGTGTTAAGGCCTGCAGGCCTTATAGCCTAAATCAAAAGGCGGGGCGAGTCAAAAGCCTGCCCGGCGGCAAAATAGGCGGCCCTTTAACGCTAAGGCAGAGCAGCTTTTCGCGCTGCGGCAACCCGACACCTGTGCCGGCTAAAATTTCGGCGCACCAAAAAAATTGCTGTTTCCCCAAAAAATATAGACCAAAACCCCGCGCAAGGCTTAAAGCTTTGCGCGGGGTTTTGGTTTTTAAAAGAAATTGAAAAATTAAAAAGGGCGTGTAAGACTTATTTTTACGGGCAATCCTAAAAAATCAATTTAAAGTTTAAAATTCGCGGCTAAAACCAAAGTGCTGTTAAAACAAAGCGTTTTTGTTGCATAAATGCTGCGGTCTTACAAATAATAGTACCACAATTTCTAAAATAAGGGGATTTATAAATATGAAAGCAACAGGAATCGTAAGAAGAATAGATGATTGCGGTATAATAACACAAAGAGGATTATGCCGCATAAACACTGGGGTTTTGCTGATTTTGTCCAAGAATTAGATTCGAGGCCCGGGCATAATTCGACTTTAATATGCCCGAAAGGAGGAGCCAATTTATAGGCAGCCGAGCAAAACATATTTAATAACCTGTCACACAGAAAAGCCGAGTGAGCACTGAAACTCATTCGGCTTTTCCCATTTCACGAGGAGGATAAGGATGAAAAAACAAGGTGTACTGATTTATGATGATGTAATC
>OLOS01001338.1_pt1 | contig 20549 bp, 25 predicted proteins | sample 1672631 | NCBI WGS metagenome assembly OLOS01 (sample SAMEA3136707, study PRJEB25190) | human gut metagenome | biome: human gut; feature: human-associated habitat; material: faeces | place: Austria | collected 2013 | reverse complement strand
GGATGCCTGGAGCCGCCGAGATTTAAAGCGGTATCATCCGGGCGAATGTGAGCGCAAATGGGACACGTTTACGGGTACAGGCATCACCGCCGGGACGCTCGTCAAAATGGCGCTGGATAACGGCTACAAGCCCGCAAAAGCAGATCATGAGCTCGATTGGAACGACACGATCGACCGTCATAATGAATTTGTTGTGGTGGACAAGAACTGGATTGAAGCGCAGGACATTCACGAACCGGAAAAGTGGAAGCCTGCCGCCGAGCTGATACGGTATCTCGAAACGCTGTTTGACAGTACGGACACGGTGGGCTATGTCACCGAGAGCTGGGAGAAAGACGGCAAGTACATGCCGAAAAGCGGCAGCTACACGCAAACGGCAGGCGAATTATGCAGCGCGCTGTATAAATGCGGCGACGACCTCGGTGCGGTGCTTGGCGACTATAACCCCGCCGTCGGTGCGTGGATCCGCTTCAATCCCTTAGACGGCAAGGGTGTGAAAAACGAGAATATCACGGAATACCGCTATGCGCTTGTTGAATCCGACAGCATGGATATCGCGAGCCAGAACGCCGTCATACGTGAATTGGAGCTGCCGGTCGCCTGCCTTGTGTACAGCGGCGGCAAAAGTCTGCACGCGATTGTGCGCGTTGATGCGGGCAGCTATGAGGAATACCGCGCACGCGTCGATTATCTCTACAAGGTCTGTGCAAAAAACGGACTGGACATCGATAAGCAGAACCGCAATCCTTCACGACTTTCGCGTATGCCCGGCGTGGTGCGCGGGGAGCACAAGCAGTTTTTGGTCGATACGAACATCGGCAAAAGCTCGTTTGAAGAATGGCGCGACTGGATTGAGAGCGTCAACGACGATCTGCCGGACGAAGAAAACCTTTCAACATTCTTTGACGACCTGCCGGCGCTTGCGCCGCCGCTTATTGAAGGCGTGCTGCGGCAGGGGCACAAGATGCTCGTGGCGGGTCCCAGTAAGGCGGGCAAATCGTATTTGCTCATCGAGCTGTGCTGCTGCATCGCAGAGGGGAAGCCGTGGCTTTCGTTTCCCTGCACGGCGGGACGCGTGCTATACGTAAACCTTGAGTTAGACCGCGCGTCCTGCCTGCATCGCTTCCGCGACGTTTACACGGCGCTCGGCTTTACGCCGGAGCACATCGACCGCATCGACATCTGGAACCTGCGCGGGCGCAGCGTACCGATGGATAAGCTCGCGCCGAAACTTATTCGCCGCGCCGCAAAAAAGAGCTACATGGCGATCGTCATTGACCCGATTTACAAGGTCATCACCGGCGACGAGAACAGCGCCGACCAGATGGCGCATTTCTGCAACCAGTTCGACAAGGTGTGCACGGAGCTCGGCTGCGCCGTGATCTACTGCCACCACCATTCAAAAGGCGGGCAGGGCGGAAAAAAGAGCATGGACCGTGCGTCCGGCTCCGGTGTGTTTGCACGCGATCCGGATGCGCTTATCGACCTTATCGAGCTGGAGCTGACCGACGGCATCAAGGAGCAGCAGGAGAACCGCGCGGTGTGCGCCGTGTGCCTCGACTGGCTGACGCGCTACCGCAAGGCGGACGAAGCCGGAGACGATGACCGACTGAGCGCGACGCAGATGATGGCGCTGTGCAAAAAGCACCTGCGGGAAGCGTCATACAACTTAATGCTCGGCGATGTGTCAAGGGCGCGTACAGCTGCAAACACAAAGTCTGCATGGCGTGTAGAAGGCACGCTGCGCGAGTTTCCGCGCTTTGCGCCGAAGAACTTTTGGTTCGATTATCCGATCCACCGGGCGGACGAAACGGGCATCCTGCTCGACCTGCAAGCCGAAAATGCCACGCCAAAAGGCACCGGCTGGAAGCAGAATTTCGGACGCAAGAAGACCCCGCAGGAGCGCAAAAAAGAGCGTGAAGCATCACTCGACACGGCGTTTGAAGCGGTGGGCGAGGGCGGCAAGGCGAGCGTTAAGGAGCTCTCCGAGTACCTCGGCGTGAGCGAAAAAACGGTGCGGCGTAGGTTGGAGGAAGCGAAGAAGTACTGGATTTCAGAGGGTGAAGCAGGAATAAAATAAGCGTAACTTATTTATTTCATCTGCAAAAAACAGCTAAAAACCATTCGAATTCAATGCATTTTAATTACAGGGACAGGGACAAAGACAACTGTCCCTCGAGTTTGACCCTGTGAGGGACAGACATTTTTTCGATTTTGTCCTTGCTTGTATATTTTAAATATAGCTTGGACAGAGACAATTTCTCGATTTTGTCTTTGTCTCTATACAAAAAATACAACTTGGACAGGGACAATTACTCGACTTTGTCCCTGTCCCGGACACACCTATATATACTACGTATATATATCCGTTTCACTTTCTCTCACGGTCAAGGGGTGAAGAAGTGTGGGGGTCATGAGGTTCCCCCACACGACTTCTTCCCCTACCCTTGACGAAAGCAAATTTTCTTCAAAAGCAAAAATTCAGCAGTTTAACGAGGTGAAGCAAAAATGACATTGGAGTTTTTTGTACCGATGGTACCGCCGACGGTGACGCATCAGGAGAAGCGTGTGAACTGGTCGGCACGAAAGTTCTACGAGGACGATAAACTGAAAGCTGCCAGACAGAAGCTCGCCGCTTACATCGGCAGGCACAGACCCGAAAGCCCGATCACAGGCGGCGTACGGCTGACGACGAAGTGGTGCTTCCCAAACGGCAGACATGCGGACGGAGAGTACCGCACATCGAAGCCCGACACGGACAACCTGCAAAAGCTGCTCAAGGACGTTATGACGCAGCAGGGATTCTGGAAAGACGACGCGCTGGTGGCGTCCGAGATCACCGAAAAGTTTTGGGCGAAGATTCCGGGCATCTACATCCGCATTGAGGAGCTGTAATGGAGCTGCGGGATGTTAAGCGGCACATGAACCGCACGGTGCAGTACAGCGGCAGCGCTTACGAGCTGACGGCGATCATCTTCCGCAGAGACCGTAAGACCGGCAGCGACTTTTACCAGGCAGAATTGACCGACAAGAAAAATGACGGCTCCGTGCTGATCTGCGGACTGGAGCAAATTGAAAGCGAGGAAAAGCCATGAACCTGACTTGCTGCCCGAGGGAGTGCCCGGGAAGATATGCCGATGAGCGTGGGACATGCCACAGCACTTGCAAGCGGTACCGCGACTACTGCCGCCAGAGAGAAGACGAGCTTCAGCGCAAAGCCAAAGCGATGGATGCTTTGTACTTCTATCACGAAGTGCGGCAGGCTGTGAAAAGAAAACATGAAAGGAAGATCAGATATGACTAAAATCATCTTGGTCGTGCTCGTAATCGCGGCGACGCTCACGGAGGGCATCGTGATGCGCAAGTCGCGGGAGTACAACGCAGCGGACAATATCGCCGGGCTTGAGCGATGTGTAAAAGCCATGGTGGTGCTTGGCTTAGTGGGCCTCGCCGCGGCGGTGGCGTTTGTGGCGGTGTGATTTATGACAAAAGAACTTTTGGAGCAATACCCCGACATCTGCGCGGAAATCGAAGAGCTGAAAGCGAAAGACAGCGCGGCGGTCAGCGACGTGGTGCAGGCGAGCGCGGACGAGTTCCCTTTCAACCTGCACAGCGTTACGGTGCGGGGCTTGCCGAACCCGAAACACGCGGAACGCATTCGGGAACTTGAAGTGCAAAAGGCGGAGATCGAAGCGTTTGTGGGCAGGCTTGCCTACCGCCCTCAGAAGCTCGCCCGATGTGTCATGAAGCACGGGACGCGGTGGAAGGTCATTATGCGTGAGATGGGCGGTTACAAGTCACCAGAAGCGCTGCGAAAAGAATTTTCGAGAATTTTCAAAAAAATTTGAGATTTGTCCGCTTTGTCCGTTTTGTCCGCCTATAATGATAATTGAGGAAGTCTACAAGGAGCACCTGCGCTGTTGCGTGGGTGCTTTTCTTATGCCCGAAACCGAAAGGAGGGGTGCACGTGAAAAGAGAATACCGGGTATGCCCGAGGGGCTGCAAATGCGTTTGGGCGGAATGCTTAGACGGCACATGCTTCTGTATGCTCTCTGTGTGCCCCTACACGGCGATTTCGGACGGTGCGAGGGTAGCTTCACCTGTTGAGAGTGAAAACGGCGTAGAGAGCTGTACAGACGGCTTGGGGAGCGGATGCGAAGATGAGTAATCCGCGATATGCGAACGGTGCACTGCGCAGGAAACACCGTGCCAGACTGAAAGCAATGGGCGCGCCATGCGGGATATGTAAAGGGCGGTTCGGTCCGATACATTACGATGAGCCGAGCAACGCGCAGCACCCGCTTTCGTTTGTGGTCGATGAGATCAGACCCGTGGCACGTTGGCAGGAGTTCGGTTACGCTTCGGCACGAGCTGCGGCAGAGGATTGGGACAACTTGCAGGCAGCGCATTATTTTTGCAATCAGCAGAAGGGCGCAAAAGTAGGAAATCCATTTGAAGAACAGAAAGAGAAAAAGATATACCCAAAAATCAGTGACGGAAACTGGTAAGTTTGCCGAGGGTGGGGAGGGTACCCCTGCACCCGTACCGGCGACCCATCGCCGTCCAGCGCCGATTTACACACAGGGCATTTTTGAAAGGGGTGGCAGTGGCATGAAAATGAAAAGCATCACGGCAAAGGGCAGCCGGATAGAGCAGCTCAAGGAGCTTGCAAAAGTGCTCGCCGCCGCGATCGATGCGTGCATAGACCCGAAGGCGCTTCCAGCTATGGCGAAGCAGTACCGGGAAACGATACGGGAGATCGAAGAAATAGAGGGGGTGAGCGCCGATGGCGACGAGATCAGCGAAATCCTCACGAACCGCGAAGCCGATGGGAAGCCAGGAACCGTCCGAAAGAATCGCGCCTGAGTATGCGACGAGCGACGGCATGGACGCGGTGAAGCTGCTGCGCGTTGGCGGCACGATGCTCGACCCATGGCAAAGCGACATCATGGATGATTGGCTCGGCCGCACACCGTCCGGCAAATGGGCAGCCCCCACAGCAGGCGGCAGCGTGCCCCGGCAGAACGGCAAATCGCTTTTGGTACAGGGGCGCGCGGAAGCCGGTATGCTGATGTTCAACGAAACCGTGATCTACACGGCGCACCTCCAGAAGACTGCGACGGAGACATTTGAGGAAATGCGCGATTTTTTCGAGCACCCGAAGCTTCGGCGGTATGTTGCCGAGATCAAAACGGCGCTCGGGCGCGAACAGATCGTGCTGAAAAGCGGTGCGCGCATCAAGTTTCTGGCGCGAACCCGCAACGGTGGACGCGGACAGCACGGTGATTTGCTCATTTTTGACGAAGCGCAGGAACTGGACGAGACTGCGCAAGGCTCTTTTTTGCCTGCAATCTCTGCGAGCTTGAATCCGCAAACCGTTTACGTTGGCACGCCGCCGGGCCCCGATGCTGTGGGCACGGTATTCCGAGGTTTACGTCAACGTGCATTGGATGGTGAGGCGAAACGTGCAGCATGGTTTGAGTTTTCCGTGCCGGAGATCGGCGACGTGACAGACCCGAAGCGATGGGCGGCAACAAATCCGGCGCTCGGGCGGCGCATCCAATTTTCGACGATCGAGGGCGAAGCGGAGCAGCTGGACCCGGATACGTTTGCGAGAGAACGCCTCGGGTGGTGGAGCCCGGTAGCGGCGGAAAATTTAGATTATGCCATTGACCGCAGAGCATGGGAAGCCTGCGCGAGCGTTGATGAAAAGCCCGAAGGCAAAACCGCATACGGCGTGAAATTTGCTGCGGACGGTTCGGCGGTGTGTTTATGCGGCGCGGTGATCCCAAAAGGGGGACCGGCGCGCGTGTCGCTCATCGAGATGCAACCCTCGGGGTGCGGACTTGTTTGGCTGGTGGACTGGCTTTCCGCCCGGTACGACCGCGCGAGCTGCGTCGTCATCGACGGGCGCAACGGGGTGGACGTGCTGGTCGAGCGCATCAAAGGTGTTTGGCGGGCGAAAAACGCTGTCATACGCCCGGGCGTGAAAGACGTGCTCGCGGCGGTGGGGATGTTTACAAACGCCGTGAACGAAAACACGCTAACATGGTACAAGCCGCAGGAGGCGCTGAACGAAAGCGCCGTGACGGCGGTCAAGCGTCCGATCGGCGGCGGGTACGGTTTCGGCGGCGAGAACAGCTTACCCGTGGAAGCCTGCGCCCTGGCACTCTGGGGCGCGAAGACCTGCAAGCGAGACCCGACGCGGAAAATGAGGATTGGATAGAGGTGAGACGATGATAACTTTGAATATCGGCACGGTGCCTGGCTTGAGCGTAGCCGAACAGCAGAAGCTCATCGAGCTGCAAAACGTGTTTGCCTATCACCAGGACAAGAACGACACGAAAGACAAATATTACGAAGGACATATCGAGCTTAGCGACGTGAACCTCGGAATCGCTTTGCCGCAGGGTTTGAACAAGCTGAAGGTCGGCTGCAACTGGGGACAGAAAGCGGTGGACGTGCTCGCCGCGCGCAGTATGTTCGACGGATTTGTCGGCACGGCGGGCAGCTTGGACGGGCTCAGTAAGCTTGTGCGGGATAACGGGCTCATCGCGGAGTACGGCAAGGCGTGCCGCGACGAGCTGAAATACGGCTGCGTGTTCGCGACGCTTTCCGCCGATGCAGACATCGGCTGCAAGATACGGTTTCATTCGCCCGCGACCGCAGCGGCTCTCTGGAACGGAGAAAAGGGGCGCATCGACTGCGGGCTTGCCATTATCGACACGATACCGGACGAGGAATACAGCAACGAGTGGGTGCCGAAGCTCGTCAACATGTACACAGCCGACGCGGTGCTGGTGCTGCACCGTGAGCGCGACGGCTGGCGCGTGCAGCGCATGATGCACCGCATGGGTCGTCCGCTGATGGAGCCGATGATCTGGAGTGCAACGAGCGGCAAGCCGTTCGGGCGCTCTCGGCTGAAAAAGCCCATTCGCACTTTGATTGACGATTATATCCGCACAGTGGCAAACGCGACGATCGCGCTTGAGTTTGACACGACCCCGCAGAAGTACATTTTGGGCGTGACGGATGACCAGTATGACGCGATTGTATCGGATAAATTCAAGCAATACGTGGGCAGCCTTTTGGCGGCGACCAGCAACCCCGAGACCGGCGAAAACCCGGTATTCGGGCAGCTTGCGCAGGGCAGTCTTTCGCCCCATGTGGAAAAGATGCGCATGACCGCCACGCAGTTTGCGGCGGCGACCGGCTTGACCGTGACGGACGTGGGCATCATCAACGACGCGAACCCCACGAGCAGCGACGCGATTTTGGCGCAGAGCCAGACGCTCGTTTTGCTCGCCCAGCAGCTCAACACCGGCAACGGCGACGCGCTGCGGACGATCGCGTGCATGGCGCAGGCCATTGCGCAGAACAAGACGCTTGACGAGCTGACGGAAGAAGAAAGCGGCATCATGGCGCACTTTAAGAACCCGGCGATGCCGAGCGTGGCGGTGACGGCGGACGCAGCGATCAAGATCGCATCGGCACGGCAGGAATTTGCGAGCACCGACACGTTTTTGGAGATGATCGGCTTTGACCAGGCAGACATCCGGCGTATCAAGTCACAGGAACAGCGCGTGCGCGGACAGCAGCTTTTGATGGAGATGGACAATGAAGCAGATACCGTCGAAAGCATGGCTTAGTTACATAGGCAAGCTGCGTCGGTTAAACACCACGGTTGCAAACTGTATGCAGGCGTATGTAGATCAGTACGGCGTTTCTGACAGCCAGAAGCTCATAGATGTTGCGTATGGGCTTGTGACGAAGTACGGCGAAGGCAGCGCAGCGCTTGCGAGCGAAATGTACGACGCGCTCGCGGAGCTTCAGGGTGCGCATGTGCCTGCGGCAGAGCCAGCGGAAACTGCCGAGTATGGTGAAGTGGCGCGCATGGTCAATGCGACAAAAAACAGCACGCCGCAGCTCAAAAGCGGGGTGAGCCGCCTTGTAAAGCGTGCCGGGGCCGACACGATGCTGAAAAACGCTTTGCGCGACGGCGCCGAATTTGCATGGGTGCCGAACGGCGACACCTGCGCGTTCTGCATGACGCTGGCGTCACGCGGGTGGCAGAAGGCGAGTAAGAAAGCCATAAAAAACGGGCATGCAGAGCATATCCACGCGAACTGCGACTGTACATACGCTATTCGGTTTGACCCGGAGGTAAATGTAGAGGGCTATGACCCCGACGCATACCTCAAGGCTTACCGCGATGCCGGCAGCGACGTGAACGAGCTGAGGCGCATCCACTACGCCGAAAACCGCGAGCGCATCAACGCGCAGAAAAGGGCGGCGTATGCGGCGAGAAATGAGAAAAAGCTCTCGACAACAGAGGGGAAAAGTGATAAAATAAAGAAAACCGATGGTGGGGGAATTTTTGATATACTGCCACTCAATCCAGTGACCAAAGAGCGTTATCAACCGCATTTGCTTAAAATGACGGATACGCAGTTTGGTAAAAAGGTCGGAAAACATGCGTCCGATTTTGGCATGGATCCGTCAAGCGCCGAAGCTCGTGAGCAAATGAAGCAAATCATATACACCGTTGTAAATGATGCAGACGAGCGCTTTTACGGTGAGTGGCGAGGGCAAGAATACCCGGTGCTTTTCCATGTGAAAGGCAATGACGTTGTTATAGAGAATTCTTCCGGCGAGTTCGTAACGATTTTGAAAGGAGGTACAACGAATGCTCGGGTTGAAAACGCAAGAAAGTCTAAAATTTAATCGCTTTTGGCAGTTGATTCAAGATACAGCCCGTAATTTTGGTTGTGTTTTCTTTGGCTTTGCGGGCGAAGGGCGAGACTTTGAAACACCAACGATGGAAGGCGAAGATTTTAGCGGTTGGTTAGTTCCAAGTCAAGAAGTAAATGCTTTTGAGCGTGATTGGGTGAAAAGTACCGATGCAGACTTTTTAGAGAAGAAACACCCTAACGCAAAATTTGTATTTTCTCTCTGGAAAAAAAGTGACACGGATATTTACGTTGAATTCAAAGAGTTCTAAAAATTAAACACCGTTGATAAAGCAGCTTAGCGCTTATGCGCCGGGCTGCTTTTTTCATACCTAAAATTACGCGACGGCTGCGGAAAAGCCGGAAAGGAGAACCAAAATGGCAGAAACTGTGAACCAGGAAACGAACGGCACTGCGGCCGAAACGCAGGAAAACGAGCAGCGCACCTTTACGCAGGCGGAAATGAACGCGATTATTCAGGACCGGCTGACGAGGGAGCGCGGCAAATACGCAGACTACGAAGCGCTGAAAGCGAAAGCGGCGAAGTTTGACGAGGCAGAAGAAGCAGGGAAGACCGAGCTGCAAAAGGCGAATGAGAAGGCGGACGCTTTGCAGAAGCAGGTGGATGCTTTTACAAAGGCGGAGCAGCTGCGCACGGTGCGTCAGAAAGTCTCCGCTGCTACCGGCGTGCCGGCAGAGCTTTTGAGCGGCGACACGGAAGAAACCTGCACCGCGCAGGCGAACGCAATCTTAAAATTCGCGAAGCCGAGCGGCTATCCCGCCGTGAAAGACGGCGGTGAACCCGGCGCACGCGGCGGCACCGAAAGTGACGGCGTGGCAGCGGCGTTCGGCGCTTTAAACCCGTCTTTGAAAATCTAATTTTGTTTACGAAAGGAAAGAAATCTTATGGCACACACAAATCAGGAACGCTGGGCAACTCTGGTAGACGCGAAGCTTCGCAGCCAGCTTGTTACCCGTGATAATCTCATTTTCAACAACCGCTACGAGGGCGACCCGAAGGCGGGCAAAGTAAAAATCCCGGTGCGCGACACCGAGGTGGCGGTGAAAACCTACAACAAGTCGAAGGGCGTGGACGCTTCCGACGGCTCGACAGCGTATATCGATCTCTCCATCGATCATGATGAGGCCGTGAACGAGCTCATCGACGGCTTTGATGCTGCGAGCGTGCCGGACGGCATCGTGGCGGAGCGTCTGGACAGCGCAGGCTATTCGCTGGCGCTCTCTATCGACAAGGCGTCTATCAACGCGCTCGAGGGTGCTTCCGGCGCAACGGTCAGCGCCACGAAGACAGCTGCGACCGAGACCACCGCATACAAGCTCGCGCTCGAAGCAAAGCGCGTATTGAGCCGCAAAGGCGTACCAGCCGACGGTCGTTTTCTCATTGTGTCGCCGGAGTACCTCGAAGTCCTCATGCTGGACGAACATTATATCAAGCAGGGAGACCTCTCCCAGACGCTCGTGCAGCAGGGCGTGATCGGTCGCATTGCGGGCTTTAATGTGTTTGAGTCCAACAACATGGATTTCGAGAGCACGACGCGCGTCGCGAGCAAAAAGACAACTACGGAGTTTATCGCCGGTCACCCGAACTGGTGCCACCGCGTGATGGAGTGGCAGGTGCCCGTGCATTTGCAGGACCTCAACGGATCTGGCAAGTTCATCGGTGCCAGCGCGGTGCAGGGCCGTAAGGTTTACGGTCTGACGGTTTCTAAACCTCAGACGCTGTACATTAAGCGCACCGAAACCGCGGTGGGCTAAGATGCTGTACGCAACAGCTGAGGACGTTGCGGCGGGGTTCCGAAATTTAAGCGACGATGAAAAAGGCCGCTGCGTATCCCTTTTGGAGGAAGCAGCGGTCATCATCGACGCGTATAGCGCCGGGGCGGACGCGGACCGCAAAAAGCTCGTTTCCTGCCGCATGGTGCGGCGCATTCTGGGCGACGGCGGCGGGAACGACGCGCCGCTTTATCCGCTCGGCTCCACGCAAGGCTCGGTGAGCGCCATGGGCTACTCCCAGAGCTGGACGATGGGCAGCGGCAGCGCAGGCGAGCTGTATCTCTCAAAGCTCGAAAAGAAGCTGCTCGGCGTCGGGGACCGCATCGGCGCCCGCAGCCCTTTGGAGGGATTATGCGATGATACGCGGGATTGACGTTATACTGTACCGAAAACAGCAGACCGGCGAGGACGCGTTCGGCGCGCCGGTGTTTGAAGAAAAGCCGGAAGCGGTGCATAACGTGCTCGTCGGCGAACCGACAACGGAGGAGCTCGTGAACGAATTGCAGCTCTACGGCAAGCGTCTCGCGTACACGTTGGCACTGCCGAAAGGCGACGCGTACGACTGGCACGACGTGACGGTTGAGTTTTTCGGGCAGCGGTTTCGCACGTACGGCAACGTGACGGAAGGCATCGAAGCGATGATTCCTTTGCAATGGAACAAAAAGGTGAAGGTGGAACGGTATGGCTAAAGTGAAGATCGAGCTGAACAGCAGCGGTATCCGGCAGCTTTTGAAATCCGAAGAAATGGGACAAATGCTGAAACAGCAAGCCGAACAGATACGCGCCCGGTGTGGAAGCGGATACAGCACAGATTTGTACCAAGCAAGCAGCCGAGTTATAGCGGGCGTATTTGCGGAAACGGCAGAAGCCGCAAAGCAAAACAGTCGCGAAAATACGTTGCTTAAAGCCCTCGGGAGATAATCATGATTGAGATCATCATCAAAAACTATCTCGCGGAAAAGCTTTCGATTTCGGTGGTGTTGGAGGTTCCGGCAAACCCGCCAAGAAGCTTTGTGTTGCTCGAAAAAACGGGCAGCAGCCGCGAGGAGCGTATTGACCGCGCGATGCTGGCGATCCAGTCCTACGCGCCGTCCATGTACGAAGCCGCAAGGCTCAATGAGCGCGTGAAAGCCGCCATGGACAGCGCCGCGGAGCTGGATTCCGTCAGCGCATCGCGGCTTAACAGCGATTACAATTTTACGGACACGACGACAAAACGATACCGCTACCAGGCGGTGTACGATCTCGTTTATTTCGACGAGTGAAAGGAGCATGAATAATGAGCACAGCAACCAATGTAAGCACAGGCAAGCCGAAAGTAGGCGGCGCGATCTACCGCGCACCGCTTGGCACGGCGCTGCCGACCGACGCCAAAACCGCGCTCACCGAAGCGTATAAAAATCTCGGCTACGCATCCGACGAAGGCGTGGTGAACTCCAACTCTCCGCAAAGCGGCAACATCAAAGCGTGGGGCGGCGACAACGTGCTCACCTATCAGAACGAGAAAACCGACACGTTCGCGTTTACGCTCATCGAAGCGCTGAACAGCGACGTGCTGAAAGCGGTGTATCTCGATGAGAACGTCACCGGCGATCTTGAAAAGGGCTTGACCGTCAAAGCGAACGGCAAGGAGCTCGCCGCTGGCGTGTGGGTTATCGACATGATTATGCGCGGCGGCATTTTGAAGCGCGTCGTCATTCCGAACGGCACAATCACCGAAGTGGGCGACGTGACGTATGCGGACGAAAGCGCCGTAGGCTACGGGGTCACCGTGACCGCCGTGCCGGACAGCGCAGGCAACACGCATTACGAGTATATGAGCAAGCCGGCAGCGGCATAAGGAGGTAGATCATGATTAAAGGCAAGACAAGCGGCGGCTTCGAATTTGAAATCGACGGCGGCGTGCTGGAAGATATGGAATTTGTGGATGCGCTGGCGGAGACCGTGAACGACAATCCGCTGGCGTTTTCCAACGTCTGCGCGATACTGTTCGGCAAGGAGCAGAGAAAGCGCCTTTATGACTTCCTGCGCGGCGATGACGGACGAGTGCATATCACAGCCGTTTCGGACTGTATCCGCGAGGTCATGGACGCGATCGGAGACGCGGGAAAAAACTGATCGTCCTTGCCCGCATGATCGCGACGGACAAGAACGCCCTGATCTGCGACATGGCGGAAACCTACAAGGTGTTTGACCTGCGGGCGCTGCCGGTGCCCATGCTGGCGACGCTCGCGGCGGGCTTACGGGACGACTCGAGAATCAAAATAAAGTTATCGGGAGCGCGTGCAGCGACGGACACCTTGCTTTTGGCGTCCATAGCTGACGCGCTTAATTTTTTAGCATGGGCAAAAACGAAGGCGGCGCAGACCGGCAAAAACCGCCCCAAATCGTTTTTGAACGCGTTTACGGAAGTGCCACAAACGCACGACGAAGTGACGGGCTACCGCACGCCGGAAGACTTTAAAGCCGCATGGCAGCGGTTAGGGGGTGAAGCAAATGGCAACTGAAATTGCAAAGGCGTATGTGCAGATCGTACCCTCAATGCAGGGTATACAAGCGCAGCTCTCAAAGAGTTTAGCCCCGGCAGTCGAGACGAGCGGCAAAGAGTCGGGGCAGAAGATGGGCAACGCGCTCGCGGGCGGATTAAAGTCTGCGGCAAGCTCTATCGGCAAGGCGTTTACCGCCGCAGCGAAAGCCGCAGCCGTGGGATTCGGTGCGGCTGCGGCGGCGGTGGCGGCGGTTGGAAAGTCGGCGCTGAATGCGTATGCGGATTATGAGCAGCTTGTCGGCGGTGTGGAGAAGCTGTTCGGAAATGCGTCGGACAAAGTGCTGCAAAACGCAAACCGAGCATTTCAGACGGCCGGTCTTTCCGCAAACGAGTACATGGAGACGGTGACGAGCTTTTCTGCATCGCTTTTGCACAGCGTGGGTAAGGACACAAAAGAAGCGGCGGAATATGCCGACCAAGCCCTTGTGGATATGTCCGATAACGCCAATAAAATGGGCAGCAATATGCAGGACATTCAAAACGCCTATCAGGGATTCGCCAAGCAGAACTACACGATGCTTGATAACCTCAAGCTCGGCTATGGTGGTACAAAAGAAGAAATGGAGCGCCTTATCGCCGATGCAAACAAGGTGAAGCAGGCTAACGGTGAAATGGCAGATCTGTCGATAGATAGCTTTGCGGACATCACCGAAGCGATCCACATTGTACAAACGGAAATGGGCATCACAGGCACGACGGCAAAGGAAGCCAGTACAACCATTCAGGGCTCTGTCGGCATGATGAAAGCATCGTGGAAAAACCTGCTCGTAGGCGTTGCGGACGATACACAGGATTTCGGTGGGCTGATAGATAACTTTGTCGACAGTGTGGGAATAGCCGCAAAGAACATTCTGCCGCGCGTAGAAACGATTTTAGGCGGTATCGGCAGTCTGGTCGAGGGCTTGGCTCCCGTGGTCGCACAGGCCGTCCCACAGCTTGTGACGACGATTCTGCCCAGTATGGCGTCGGCTGCCGCATCACTGCTGAAGGCGTTTGCGGGCAGTCTGGTCGAGCTGGCACCGGCATTGTTGCAGTCGGGGCTCAGCGGTATACAGACGATCCTTGTAAGCGGTCTGAATGTGCCGCAGGGGCTTGCGGATAACATCATGCACGTTTTTGATAATGCTGCCAAAGCGATAGAGAATGTTTTGGGTGCGGTCAAAGATGCAATCGGCACGATTGGCAGCGCTTTGAGCAACGCGGAAATAGACTGGGGCGGCATCTGGGACGGCATCGCAGACGCAGTATCAGTTGCCGGTGATATTATCGCCGGAGTGTGTACAGCAATCGGAGACGCTGTGGTTTATGTAGGCGGTATTGTCGGTACAGCTTTGCTGGCAGTCGGCGACCAACTCGGCTGGCTTGTTGAGCAGGCGCAAACAGACGGCACGGCAATCAATGCTGCATGGACAGCGGTGCAGGATGCTTTCAGCGCGGTTGGCGATGTAATCGGCATGGCATTGGAGGGTTTATCCTCTCTATTCGGCTCATTCTTTGCGAACAATCAGTCGGGCACAAGTTTGTTTTCTGCCGTATGGGAGTATGCGGCAACATATCTTGCAACGATTGCGCAGACCATTGCCGGTGCGATACAGGGCATTGCGGACGCCATCAAATGGCTTGTGGACGAAGCGCAGACGGACGGCACGTTCCTCAACGCGATCTGGACGCAGGTGCAAACGGTGTTCGAGACGGTGACAAGCGTCATTTCGTCACTGTTCTCCGCGTTCACGGCAGCGCTCAACGGCGACTGGAGCGCATTCGGCGAAAATCTGCTCAACGCCGGACAAATATTTCTCGGCGGGCTCGCTAACCTTTGGAATAACGGATGGACAGCGATTGGTAACTTTGCAACGCAGATTTGGAATGCAATCAAATCCTCTGTTTCAAATATCATCAACGGCATAAAATCTACGATCGGCACGGTGGTGGACGCGATCAAATCCAAGGTGACGGCGGTGTTTTCGGCGGTAAAAACAGCAATCGAAAACCCGATAAAGGCAGCCAAAGAGACGGTCACGTCAATTTTTAACGCCATTAAAAAGGGTATCGAAACGCCAATCAATGCGGCGCGGGACGCGGTGCGCAACGCGATCGACAAGATCAGGGGCTTTTTCAACTTCTCGTGGAGTTTGCCGAAGCTCAAATTGCCGCACATCTCCATTACGGGCAGCTTTAGCCTTGTGCCGCCGCGTGTGCCGCATTTTGGCATATCTTGGTATAAAAAAGCCATGAACACGCCGATGCTGCTGAATAATCCGACGATCTTCGGCGCGGCGGGCGGCTCTCTGCTTGGCGCGGGCGAAGCGGGCCCCGAGGTTGTCTCGGGCGCTGCAACGCTGATGGACATGATCCGTTCGGTTGTGGATGACGCGCAGCAAACGGACGGTATGCCCGTCACGGAGCTGCACGCCATTTTGACGATTCTGCGCGAAATTTTGCAGATGCTCACCGGCGGCTCTCCGCGCGACGAAAAGCTTGCAGCGATGCTGGCGGACGCGATCAGCCAGATACAGTTGCGGGTGAACGCGGTGTTCGACCCACGCGAAGCCGGTCGTGCACTTGCACCGGAAGTGGACAAGCGGCAGGGCGGCACGGCAGTTCTGCGTGAAAGGGGAGTGGTCTGATGGGCGTGCTCATCGGCGGAAACGATATGTATACGGACTTCGGCATGATCTTGACGGATCTTTTGCTCGAAATGCCGGAGGTCAAAACGAAATACCAGACATTGCCGCTCGAAAACGGCAGCATCGACTTGTCCGAGGTCGTCACGGGGCGCCCGGTGTACGGGCTGCGCACGCTCAAACTGACGTTCAAGCGGCGCGGCGCTTCGGCATCGGAGTGGCTTTCGGTGTGCTCGCAGATCGCGTCTGCGGTGCATGGCAAACGCCTGCCGATTACGCTGACCGATGACCCGGACCATTATTATTTGGGGCGTATCGCCTGTACGCCTGGCGTAAAGGAATACGGTGCGGGCACGTTTGAAATCACAGCGGTGTGCGACCCGTACAAATACGCGCAGACCGAGAGCACAGCTTCGTGCGGCGCGGGTACAACGGCAGTTTTAAACAATGGCGACGAGGTCGTCTCGCCGACCTTTACGGCATCGGTGGAAGGCATGACGGTGGCGCTCAACGGCGGCGCGGCATACAGCATCGCGCAGGTGGGCAAGGCCGTAAAAATCCCCGAATTGTTGCTTTTGCCCGGCGCGAATAACGTCACCGTGACCGGCACGGGCAACGTCGTTTTGACTTGGCGTGAGGAGGTGTTGTAATTGTTTAAGATTACGGCGCAAAACCGCAGCGGTATAACTTATACGTTATACGATCCCCGCAGCCCGGATTTAAAACTCATCTCGCCGACGTGCAAAACGGCTGTGAATAAAGCCGGACTGCTCACCTTTTTGGTGCCGCTGACGCACCCGCACACAGACAAAATCGCAAAACTCGATACGGTGGTAACGCTGTGGCAGGATGATGCAATTTTGTTCCGCGGACGTGCGCTAAACGACGAGTGGGATTTGCGCAGCACGCGGAAAATTGAGGTAGAGGGCGAGCTCGCTTACCTTAACGACAGCGTGCAGCCGCTGACCGTGTACCATGACATGACGGTGGCGGCGTACTTCGCGAAGCTTATCGAGCTGCACAACGCGCAGGTGGACGAAAGCCGACGCTTTACCGTGGGACAAGTCACCGTGACAAACAGCACCGACAACGTGTACCGGCAATCAGACTACGAGAGCACCATGGATGCGCTGCAAGATAAGCTCCTTGACCGTCTGGGCGGCTATCTCGTGATACGCTACGGCAAAGACGGAATGCGCTACCTTGACTACCTCAAGGAGTACGGCAACGTAAACAGCCAGCGGATCACCGCAAGCACAAATCTGCTCGACATGCTGCACACCGTGCGCGGCGAAGACGTTGCGACGGCCATTATTCCGCTCGGCGCGCAGCTCGACGAGGACAAGGTGGGCACGGTAACGCCACGCCTTACAATCGCTGCGGCAAACGGCGGAAAAGATTATATCTACGATGCGGATGCGGTGGCAAAATGGGGCTGGATTTATAAGGTCGTCGTGCATAATGACATCACGCTGGTCGAAAACCTCCTGCGCGCAGGCTATGCCGACTTAGAGGCGGCAAAATATCTGCGAGGCAGTATCGAGGTAGATGCAGTAGATTTGCACCTTGTGGACAGTTCCGTCGAGCGCATTAAGCTCGGCGACATGATCTTATTTTCGGTGCCGGGCAGCGCAACGCCCATATCGATGCTTGTCTCCGAGATCGATTTGCCCGTAGACGAGCCGGGGGACGCGACCTACACGCTTGGCACCTCATACCGCACGATGACGGAGCAGCAAGTCAACGCACGGAAAGACTTAGGCGAGCAGCTCGAGCTCGTGCGGGACGAGACGAACAAGCGCACAGACAAAGTGCGGCAGGAGCTCACCGATTACAAGGTCGACGCGCGGAAGGACATGGACAGCATCACGGCATCGGTAACGGAGACCCGCACCGAGCTGACGACCACCACCGAAAACGTATATGACGCGCTGGGACGTTTACAAGATACCGCAGTTTCGACAGAGGAGCTTGAAAGCGTTAAACAGCTGCTCATCACCCAATGGAGCGATCAGCTCGAATACCGCTTTACGCAGGTGACAAATCTCATTGACAGCACCAACGGCACGATAGCAGAAAATCAGCAGCTTTTAGAACAGTATATCCGTTTTGAAGGGGCCAGAATTGAGATGGGCAGAAGCGATATGCCGCTGGAAATTGCTTTGTCCGCTAAAAACGGCTTGGAATTTATCGAGAGCGGCTTGGTGGTCGCTTACATAAATCATCACATGCTGTATATCACGGATGCGCATATCACGGGCAGCTTGTCTTTCGGCAACGCGGACACGGGCTTGTATATGTGGCGTTATAACGCGGAGGCTGACACGTTTGATCTTGAGTTTGAGGGGGACGACTGATGGGCAAAAACAGCTATAAAGCCCAGCTTAACTATTATGACAATAAGTGGGGCTGGAAAAGCGAGGGCACCGCCTCGCAGGGCCAGTGGGACGGCACAGGTGTGCGCACCGGCGTACTGTACTTTCCGGGCCTTGCAGCGCTCAAGGGCAAGATCATCAATAGCGTAAAGCTCACCGCGACGACCGGACAGACGGGCTACGGCACAGCGACCACCAAAACGGTATACATCTACAACTCCGCCTCGCAGGGCGGCATTAAAACCTCACTCAACGCAGGGCACCGCACAGGCAATGCGCTCGGCAGCTGTAAAGCGCCTATGTGGGATAATACCAAAACGTTTGATGTTGCTTTCATGGCGGCATCTATCGCTGCCGGGTACGATACGTACTGCATCTACAATGGCAGCTCTTACACGGATTATCTCAAATGGACGGCTGTAACGCTTGAGGTGGATTGGCAGGAGCCTGCAACACAGCCGAGTTTGAGCGCCGCAACCGTAGAGATGGGCAAGAGCGTGACGATCAACACGCCTGCGGTAAACAACGCCTACAGGCACACACTGCGCTACACGTTCGGCAGCGCATCCGGAACGATTGCCACGGGCATTGCAAGCAGCGTGAGCTGGATGCCGCCGGTGTCGCTCGCAAATCAAATACCATCCGCCACGGCGGGCAGCGGTACAATCTATTGCGATACATATTCCGGCAGCACGCTCCTCGGCACAAAGTCCGTAAGCATCACGCTCACCGTCCCCGGCAGCGTAGTTCCGTCGGCGGGCACGCTTTCGGCAGCGCTCGCCGAAGACACAAGCGGCACGGGTCTATACGTAAAAGGCATGGGCAAAGCAAAGCTGACGCTTTCCGGAGCATCCGGCGCATACGGAAGCAGCATCACCTCGTACACGATTACCGGCGGCGGATGGGCTGCCACAAACAGCGCGCTTACGACCGGCACGTTGGCATCGGCGGGCAACATCACATTCACGGCCACGGTGACGGATTCGCGCGGCCGAAAAGCGAGCACTACGCGCGCGATCAACGTCATAGACTACACAAAGCCCGGCGTAGCGGTGTGCGACGTGTACCGCTGCGATGCAGACGGCAACCGCAAAAAGGCAGGCACATATTTTGCCGTGGAGATCAACGCGAGTTACAGCGCAATCACCGGCAACATCTTGAGCATTACAGCTCGATACAAAAAGCAGTCCGAGAGCAGTTACGGCACCGCGACGAACGTTACCAACAACGGCAAAACCGTGCTCGGCGGCGGAAATATAGGCGCGTCCACCACCTACGACGTGCTCGTGACGGTGGGGGACAAGTACAATAGCTTACTTATCCAGCGCACTCTGTCTACAAAAAGTGTGCTGCAATCCTTCAAGCGCAGCGCAGGGGCGGCCATCGGCAAAGTAGCCGAGCTCGCGAACTGGCTGGACGTGGCGTGGAATACGCGGGTCAGGGGCACGGTGCAAGCTGACAGTTATACTCCCGTAAATCGTGATGATGCGTCATCTAATCCAATCGTGTTTGTGCCGCGTGTTACCTGTGACACACTGGGACTTACTGGATCAAGCGGCTCCGAATACTTTAAGCAGTGGCTTATTTGGGTGTGCAAAGCTTATCCGAATAAATATATGCTACTGTGTATCGGCACGCAGCATCCTAATTCGGTCGGCATTGTGCTTTGCCACATCTACAATACGTCGGCAGTAAATGCGGCCGGGCTGCCCGAGTATGCGACGGGCAAATATTTTGCACTGGGCGGCAGCGAAATAGCTTTCGGCACCGTAGATTATAATTTTTATTTAAAATAAGGAGGAAATAAATGAACAAAGCAACTGTACTTAAATCCGTAACGGCAGTCGTTGGGGCGGGGGTCGCGGCATACTGCGGTCAGCTGGCCGCGCCGGTGCTCGTGCTGCTGTGCATGATGGTGATCGATTACGTCACCGGCATGGTCAAAGCCTACATGACGGCGCAGCTTAGCTCGCGCATCGGCATCAAGGGCATCCTGAAGAAGCTCTGCTACATGGCCATGGTCGCCGTAGGCGCGGGTGTGGATTATCTGCTGCGCGGCGCCCTGGTGCAGGCAGGCATCGACCTGCACATCGAGCTTTTCTGCGGCTTGCTGGTCGCGATCTGGCTCATCATCAACGAGCTGATCTCGATTTTGGAGAACCTTGCTGCCATCGGCGTGCCGGGTTTTCCGCGGCTGTCTAAACTGTTGGAGAGATTGAAGAACACCGTAAGTAAAGAAGAGGAGGAAAAATAATGGTACCGATCAGGGAAAACTTACTTAGCCCGAGCAAATATGATTTGAAAGTACCGGTGGAGTCCTGCGCAAAGGACATGAAATGTATCGTCGTGCACAACACGGCGAACGATGCTTCCGCCGCGAACGAAGTCGCGTATATGATTCGCAACGACAGCTCTACGTCGTTTAACGCGGCGGTCGATGACAAGGAAATCGTCATTGGTATCCCGCTGAACAGAGGTG
>OLOS01001336.1_pt1 | contig 20572 bp, 7 predicted proteins | sample 1672631 | NCBI WGS metagenome assembly OLOS01 (sample SAMEA3136707, study PRJEB25190) | human gut metagenome | biome: human gut; feature: human-associated habitat; material: faeces | place: Austria | collected 2013 | reverse complement strand
ATAATTCGAGAAAAGCAAAAAAATTATGTGTCCTATCTTGACACAAGCAGAGGGCAGAATTTTGGGCACGGGTGCTAATATGTTCAAGGTTGCGGGCCCGGTTATAGTCTACGGTAGCGCGGCGGCGGCAGTCTACGGCGTGATATATTATATCGCGCAGAAAATTGCGGGGTGAGCGGATGACGGAGAGAATAGGGGAGTATACGCTGAAATTCAAAAGCCGTCCGGGTATAATCGCATCCGCCGCAATAGTCGGCAGCAAGGAGGGGGACGGCCCTCTGGGCGGGTGCTTCGACGAGGTCATAGCCGACGGCACATTGGGCAAGGAGACTTGGGAGCAGGCGGAGAGTGCATTGCAGCAGCGCGCGGTGATAAAGGCGATTGAAAAATCGGGCATGACAGCCGCCGATATCGATCTGCTCATGGCGGGGGATCTGCTCAGCCAATGCAGCGGCTCGGCGTTCTGCGCGCGCGACCTCGGCATACCGTTTGTCGGGCTTTACGGCGCGTGCTCGACCATGGCGCTGTCGCTGGCTCTGGCGGCGCTGAGCGTGGATTCGGGTGCGGCACGGATCGCCGCCGCCGCGACCTCGTCGCATTTCTGCTCGGCGGAGAAGCAGTTTCGCACGCCGCTCGAATACGGAGGTCAGCGCCCGCCGACAGCCCAGTGGACGGCGACGGCGGCGGGCTGCGCCGTGATAGGCGAAGCCGCATCGCCGCATATCGAGGCCGCCGCCTTCGGCAGGATAACCGACTACGGAGTGAAGGACGCGAACAACATGGGCGCGGCGATGGCGCCCGCCGCGTGCTCGACGATAGCAGCCTTTCTGCGGGACACAAAAACGCAGCCGGAGGATTTTGACCTGATTCTCACGGGCGACCTCGGCTATGTCGGCTCAACGCTCCTGCGCGAGCTCATGCTGAAGCAGGAGCATATCGATATCACGACCCGCCACAAGGACTGCGGACTTATGCTATATCGGCTCGACGAGCAGGATGTGAACTCCGGCGGTTCGGGCTGCGGATGCAGCGCGGCGGTGGTCTGCTCGCATATAGTTGACGAGCTGCGCGCGGGCAGGCTCGGAAGAGTGCTCTTTGTCGGCACGGGCGCACTGCTCTCGGCCGTCTCGCCTCTGCAGGGCGAAACCGTGCCGTCGATAGCCCATGCCGTCCTGCTGACAAACTGAAAGGGGATAGCAATGGATACTGTGCAGTGCGTTTCAAACAGCATTAAATTTTTGAGCTTCGCTCTGACCTCGATGCATCGGCTCGATGCAGTCAAAAAGCTCGTTGCCGCGGCGGCGATAGCGGCGGCTGCGTGCTCGGCGCTGAGCATAATCGCCGTTTGCCGCGGGAAAAAGTGAAAAAAGTGCAGTTTTCAGCCGTAAAGTACAACAACTTTACGGCTGATTTTTTGTATCAGCCCGCACCTTGTCATCCGAATTTTCGCAAAATTAATATCGGTGAAGCCGAGACTGAGGGGTTATTGCACGGATTTACCTCTTTGCATAGACTGCTTTGTTTCTTAACGTCCTTGTAGGGTGCGGCGACTCGACGCACCGCCGCAAGTTTGATCTTGACGTTATAATTTGTAAATCATTGCAGGTCACAAAAAGGTAAAGCAAGCGACTTTATAAACCTCGAGGAACAAGCCTCCAATAGCCGCGCCGCAGTGGAACGGTTATCTGAGAAATGCGAGGGAACGGCTTGCAAAGCAAGCCGCACGAGACCGTACTGTTTGAGCGAAGCGAGTTTACGGGCGAATGTGCCGAGCTGCCTACTGAGTAGCACAAGCCATGTACTGCGGCGCGGCGTTCGCGGGGTCTCGGGGCGAAGCCGCCCGCAAGGAGGTGAGCAAGTGTCGGTTTTGCATAGCAAAACTGCTTGCACTTAAAAGCATTGAATTTTTGATGACAGGCAAGAAAAAGACGCGCAGAAATGCTTTCGCATTTCAAGCGGTTTTTTCGCAGCATGGCGCAAAAAGACTTGCTTTTAAGCGGTGCTTGCTTGCCTTCTTGCGGGCACAGTTTGCTTTTCTTTTGCAGGCGTTTTCTTTTTCAAATAAAAAGAAAATGCCGAAACGCTGTGAAAGATAAAATATTTCGTTAAGGTAGGTAGCGAAGGTAGTAGGTGAAAATTTTATACCCCAAAACCGCGCAGGTCCAGCCTTGTTTTTCCCCGCCTCAACTCAATAAATCACTGCCGCGGCACCCTGTTACCATACATTATATATATACGCCTTTCGCATAGCGGATATATAAAAGAAACATACCCGTAAAATCATATTTTTGATTCAACAGTGGCATATAGAGCCTTTTATATTTCTTTTGAAGCCATTCAATCGAAAAATCAGCCTTATTTTTCTAAAACATAATGAACTTTTGTGCAACATTACCCACAAAAAATCAAACTATTATTCTTGTGAACAAATAACGCGGCATTTTTAATCGGAAAATGTAATGAAAATGACGTTTTTCGACAGTTTCGATAAAAGTGTATCGGTTATCACCTATAATTTTCCGCTTTTCTTTTGTGCATAACGCACAAAAATAATTAAAAATATTTAAACTTATTGACAAGCCGCAAAGCAAAGGGGTATTCTTTACATGAGGGGATAGTTATACCCTCTTGCTTTGCATTGCCCGAGCAGAGCAATTATTCTGTCGCCAATGTGTTCCGTCAATTTGCGGGAGACGGGATGCTCAATATATGGTGAAATTTTTAAATGGAGGTGTAATTTTTGAAGAAAATGAAACGCTTGTTGGCAGTCATCCTTGCTTCGCTGCTCATCTTGTCCTCGGCAACCGCCGCGGCGAGCGCGTACAAGTACGATTCTTACAAGGATGGCAAGCTGACAAAGTACGACTTTACCGATTCTGCGGTTCTGACCACAGAGCAGTATGCGTCTATGTTGCTTGACTATGCCGATGAGGCGCTTGCCAAAGAGAACATCACGATGGATCTTTCGATTCTCGGTAAGCTTGATGCGACGTCTATAGACAATGCTCTTTCGAGTGTCTATAAGCTCATCGACAGCAACGGAGCCATTCTTAATCTGGCCGGCGACCTGAAACATGTCAAGGTTTCCGCAATAAAGGACGCACGTCGAAGCAACGGAACCGATGTAGCGGTTATCAACTCGCTTTTGCAGTTCCTTGCGGACAACAACCCGATCATCAAGAAGGTTGTTCTCGGCGGTATCGGTAAGCAGAGACGAGACGGCGGCGTCAGCCTTGGTGTTGCCAACTCGTTCGTCAAGGTCGATCTGAATATCGAAGTCATGCTCAGAGAGCTTCTCTGGGGTCTTGCGTATCCGAATACGGCATACAACAGCAGCACGACTGTCGATACGATGCTTCAGACCATCATTCAGAATGCTCTCGCAGGCGTACCGATAATTCCCGAAAGCGTCAGGAATCTCGTTGACCTCAATTCGACAAAGTCAACCTATGACTTCATTGAGGATCTGCTTCAGACGGCTTATAATGATATGGCTGTCCCGATGCTCAACGAGCAGGTTATTCCGTGGCTCGAGATGCAGATTCGCTGCGATGAGACGGGCACTCTTGCCGATCTGTTCAACACAGGTTATCAGGTTCAGACTTATACTGTCCCCGCGGGCAAAACATTAATCGGCGAACTTAATAACATCGCAGGACAGATTGTCAACGGACTTCTGAAGGGCTACACCGGCTGGGTAGACGGAGACAACTCCAAGCTCACCGACAACGTAGTCTCGGTTGCGAGATTTGTTCTCAAGAAGACCGGCGGTTACTTCTTCCCGGATTGGCAGAAGCATATCGCAACACCGGAAGAGATCGATGCTATGAGCAAGGAGGAGCTTATTGCTTACATTGCTCGCTCGGTCATTAACGCATCAGTCGGCTATATGTACATCCCCGAGGATGTTACGACTGTTGTCGGAGTTACATGGGAGGCTGTTAAGCAGCTCATGGCTCAGTTCCTTCCCGAAAGAGATTACAGCAATTATCCCAAGACTATTGACGGTATTCTTGATATGCTTGCGGATTATGTTGCTTACAATGTCAACCCCGGCATCGACCTTAATGCGGGCAGCCTCAAAGAGGCACTCAATTACGGCGACGGTCTGGATAAGATGCTGACTACTGCCGTTCAGTGGCTTAAAGCTGACCCGCAGTTCTACACGGGTCTCCTTCCCGACACGACGGTTGATACCTCTAACGGATGGAAAGCACTCGATGATATCATCTTCAAGCTGTTAGACAAATCACTTCTTCCCGCAAAATTTGATGACAGCGGCAGTGAGACCATCTTTGAGACCATCTTAAAGGATGTCGTTTATTCTGTCCTTAAAGGATTGATCCTTAATCAGGATCTGACCTGCCTTACCGACCTCTTCGAGAGAAATCAGAACGGCGCATTCGCCAAGCAGACTGTCAAGAAGAGCATCGTAAGACTTGTCACAGACATCCTCAACGCGATTATCCCCGGAACGATTACGACGAAGTACTATGACTCACTCGACGCCATAGTGAAGAACAATGAGCTTGCCAACATCGTTGAGAACCTTATCAGCTCTCTTAACGGCAACAAGGGCAAACTTGTTCCGCCTATCGTCAACATCGTGGCCCAGGTAATGGGTCTGGCGGATAAATCCAAGTTCGGCCAGATGAAGTTTACCGGTCCGACCAGAGCATCCGATGCTTACACCGTTACGATCTACAACGGATCCAAGGGTATAAACAGAGGCTACACTGACAAGAACGGCAACTTCACTCAGGACGCTCTCTATAAGTATAGAATTGCGAGCGTTTCGGCGACTGCCTATAATATGGCGGGCAACGGAACCAATGTCGGAGTCTCCGGTGTTAAGGCCGGCGATATAATCAACGGCGGATTCTCCAAGGACATCGCCGTGTCCAAGCCCGGTGCAACGGATACCACCGTCGTCCTCACGGTCGGCTACTTTATCCTCACCGAGAACGGCGAATCGCTCACAGGCACTACTCCGCTTTACGCTTCGTACTATACTTATTACAGTTCCGATACCCAGGACGATTCTGAGCCCAAGGACATTGAGACGATTACCGGAAAATTGAGACTTGTTAAGCCTCGCGCCGGATTTATCAACCAGAATGAGGCTCTTAATAAAATCGACAGCGTCCGTGTAAGAATCAACAGAGTTAAGGCTTACGGACATCTGATGAAATCTACTTATACTCAGAATGCATCCACGTTTAAGAACAATAGCGGAACATTCTTTAAAGATGTAGGCTTCTCGGGTGAAACGGAAAACGAAAACACTAATATAACCGAAATCCTTTGGGAGGCAAAAGCAGGAGCAGACAGAACAGCGCTTGCCGACGGAACATATACGATTGATTATTCCGTTAAAGGAACAAGAACGACTTCTATCGACGGTAAAACCGGTACGGTTAGCGGCTCTGCCTCGATCTTTGTCTACAATGACTATGAGGTTCCTGCCAAGTACAGCCAGTATTCCGGCGAGCAGCGTCAGCGCGCTAACTACAGCGCAGATGCGGACGCAGAGTGGGCAGAGTATCAGGCAGCTCTTATAGCAGCCGCCAACTATTCTCTCAGACCCAAGCTGAAAGCTAACTTCAGCAATGCATCTTATCTCGCAGCCTATCAGACGATCTCCACGAGATTGACCGCAGCTGCCGAGGCTCTTGATGCAAAGATGGCTTCTGCTTCCGTTGATTCGCTCAAGACCGCCGTTGAGGCAGTTCAGGGCGCACCCAATCCGGAAGGCTCCGTCTACTGGGATCAGGGATATAACTTCTTCGGTTACGATGATTTTAATTCCGTTTCCTGGAACGGCTGGAAAGAAGCCAGAAACCGCGCGATGAATCTCTACAACTCGACCAAGGCTCCCGAGGAGCCCGTGGCTCCCGAGCATCCCGGCGAGGGCGCCAACGAGTGCCAGCTTGCTACTTATAATAAGAAGTATGCACAGTGGGAGAAGGATCACGCAGCTTGGGAGACCAAGATGGCTACGTGGAAAGCGCCTACTATATCCTCCGTCGATGTTGCTTATGCAGAGCAGCAGATAGCGCTTTGGGGTCCCAGACTCATAAAGCTTGACGCTGTTAAGACGCATCTCGACGCGGCTATAGCAATGTGCACCATCAACCCCGCCGATGCTTCCAAGTATGACGCGGAGAGATGGGAAGCATACTCGCAGGCATTTGCCTACGCGCAGAATGTTTCCACTTCGTTCAATGCCTCCACGACCATGCGCACGCAGGTCAGAGAAGCTATGAACAACCTTATCTACAACTGGAAGCGCCTTATCGCTAACCCCGTTGTCACCGTCACCTTCACCTTCACCGTGAACGGCGTGACTCACGCGGTTCTTACCGGCAACCAGGGCGATCCCGTTGATCTCAGCTCCATCGAAGCTCCTGCCGCACCTGTCGGCATGCACTTCGTCAGCTGGGGCAATGTACCCGCAACGTTTGACGCCGACGCCTCCTTCGAGGCAGTGTTCGCAAACAACACGGATACAAAGTATACTGTAAATGTTTATAATATGGACACCACCGGCGCTTATCCGTCAGCTCCCGACAGCACCTATCAGGGTGCCGGCGAGACCGGTTCGACCGCCGACATAACCGCCGACGCAGCTCCCGCAGAGGGCTTCTCGCTCGATTCCGCGAAGAGCGTCCTTACCGGCACTATCGCCGCTGACGGTTCTCTTGTCCTCAGCATTTACTATTCGCGTAACCAGTACACCGTAACATATGCTAATACGGACCTCGCGCCCGATACATATTATTACGGAGCTACTGTTGTTGCCCGCACTCCCGAAAAGGCCGGACATACGTTCCTCGGCTGGGAGGAGGAAGTTCCCGCCACCATGCCCGCGAACAATGTTGTTCTTACGGCTAAGTGGGATGAGCTTCCCGCAAACTACGACGAGTACAATATAGCTGTCGAAGCCGCCAACGCCAAGAAGGCAGAGGCCGACTACGACAAGAAGTACACTGCCGACACCAGGGCTGCCCTTGACACCGCACTTAATGAGGATGTCTCCGGCAAGAAGCTCAGCGAGCAGGGCGTTGTTGACGCTCAGACAGCGAAGATAAACGCCGCGGTTGCGGGTCTTAAACTCATGACCTACAACGCAGAGTTCTATGTCGACAATGAGCTTTATCGTACCGTCGCCACAGAGGTTGGCGCTCAGATCGTCGCCCCCGAAGCTCCCACCAAGGCAGGCTACACCTTTACAGGTTGGAACCCCGAAGTCGGAGTCATGGGTGTAGAGGATGTTAGATTTGACGCTAAGTTCTCGGCAGGCACCGTCGGCTACAAGGTCGAGACCTATGTCATGGGTCTTGACGGTAACTACGGCGACGCTGCTATCGAGGATAAGTCTGCTACTACCGGCGAGACTGTTTCCGTAACCCCCGAGACCCGCGAGGGCTTCACGGTTGCAGGTGACAGCGTCCTTTCCGGCACAGTCCTTGCGGACGGCAGCCTTGTTCTCAAGGTCTACTACAGCCGTAACCAGTACAAGCTTACTGTTGACGGCGTGGAGACAGACGTTTACTACGGCGCAGCTCTTAACGTTGCCGAGCCGGCAGCCAGAGAGGGCTGGACCTTCACAGGCTGGAATGTTGAGATTCCCGCCACCATGCCCGCAGAGAACCTGACCCTCGTTTCCCAGTGGAGCGAGAACGATGCCGACTACACCGCTTACAATGCGGCAGTCGCAGCGGCTCAGGCCAAGCAGGGCGAAGAGAACTACGACAAGAAGTACACCGAGGCCACGAGAAAGGCTCTTGCCTACGCTCTCGCAGAGAACGTCTCCGGCAAGAAGTACTCCGAGCAGGGTGTTGTCGATGCAGCCACCAAGGCTATTAACGACGCAGTCACAAGTCTCGAGCTTATGACCTACACCGCTACCTTCTATGTTGACGGCGCTGTTCATGCAACCGTTCAGACGAAGGTCGGCGAGCAGATTGCTAAGCCCGAAGATCCCACCAAGACAGGCTATGTCTTCACAGGTTGGGATCCCGAAGTCGGAGTAATGGGCGTTGAGGATGTTAGGTTCGATGCCAAGTTCTCCGCAGGCGAAGTCTCCTACACGGTTGAGACCTATGTCATGGGTCTTGACGGCGAGTACGGCGCTGCCGAAACAAAGAACGTTCCCGCAACCACGGGTGCAGAGGTAACTCTTACTCCCGACGCCCGCGAGGGCTTCACGGTTGCTGATAACAGCGTCCTTTCCGGCATAGTCGCGGCAGACAGCAGCCTTACCCTTAAGGTCTACTACAGCCGTAACCAGTACAAGCTTACTGTTGACGGCGTAGAGTCCGATGTTTACTTCGGCGCAGCTCTCGAGATAGCCGATCCGGCTCCCAGAGAGGGCTACACCTTTACCGGCTGGAGCCCCGCGGTTCCCGCCACCATGCCTGCAGAGGATCTTACTCTCGTTTCCCAGTGGAGCGAGAACGGCGCTGACTACACTGCTTACAACACGGCAGTCAAAGCAGCCCGTGCAAAGCAGGCCGAGTCCGACTACGCAGCAAGATACACCGAGGCGAGCAGAAATGCTCTCGCGGAAGCTCTCGCAGTCGATGTCTCCGGCAAGCTTTATTCCGAGCAGGGTGTTGTTGATGCGGCAACAACCGCTATCAATAACGCAGTCGCAGCTCTCGAGCTGATGACCTACAATGCGATATTCAACATCGACGGCGTAGAGTATGCTAAGGTTCCGACTAAGGTCGGCGAGCAGATCGTCGCCCCCGCGGATCCCACCAAGGAAGGCTACACCTTCGCAGGTTGGAGACCCTCCGTCGGCGTTATGGGTACCGCAGACGCTACCTTCGAGGCAGTGTTCACAGCGGCAGGTGACACCGCTTATACCGTCAATACCTATGTAATGGGCACCGACGGCGTTTACGGCGAGCCTACCTCTGATACTCTCACCGGAACCACCGGCTCTACCGCAACATTCGTCCCCGAGACCCGCGAGGGCTTCACGGTTGACAATGAGCAGAGCGTCCTTTCCGGCGAGATCGCGGCAGACGGAAGCCTTGTCCTCAAGGTATTCTACAGCCGTAACCAGTACACCCTTACCGCTGAAGGCGTTGCGTATACCTTCTACTATGGCGCGGCTGTTTCCGTAGCAGACCCCGTCAAGGAGCACTACACCTTCGCAGGTTGGGATCCTGCGCTTCCCGAGACCATGCCCGCACACGATGTAACAGTCGTTGCTAAGTGGACAGAGGACGGCGCTGACTACACCGCTTACAACGCGGCTAAGGCAGAGGCTGAAGCTAAGCAGAAAGAAGAGAACTACGACAAGAAGTACACCGCCGAGACCAGAGCTGCTCTTGCAGAAGCTCTTGCTAACGATGTCTCCGGCAAGAAGTATTCCGAGCAGGGTATTGTTGATGCAGCCACCAAGGCTATCAACGATGCAGTTGCAGCTCTCGAGCTTATGACCTACACCGCTACCTTCTATGTTGACGGCGCTGTTCATGCAACCGTTCAGGCGAAGGTCGGCGAGCAGATTGCTCTTCCCGAAGAGCCCGCCAAGGAAGGCTATGTCTTCACCGGTTGGGATCCCGAGGTTGGTGTTATGGGCCTTGAGGATGTTTCCTTCAACGCTCAGTTCACCGCAGGCGCAGTCTCCTACAAGGTCGAGACTTACGAAATGGATGTCAACGGCGCTTACGGCGCGGCAACGGTTAAGACTGTTCCCGCAACCACAGGCGAAGCCGTCTCCGTCACACCCGAGACCCGCGAGGGATTCACGGTTGCTGACAACAGCATCCTTTCCGGCACAGTCGCAGCTAACAGCAGCCTTGTTCTCAAGGTCTACTACAGCCGTAACCAGTACAAGCTTTCTGTTGACGGCGTAGAGTCCGATGTTTACTATGGCGCAGCTCTTAACATTGCCGCTCCGGCAGCAAGAGAGGGCTGGACCTTCACAGGCTGGAATGTTGAGATTCCCGCCACCATGCCCGCAGAGAACCTGACCCTCGTTTCCCAGTGGAGCGAGAACGATGCCGACTACACCGCTTACAACGCGGCAGTCGCAGCGGCTCAGGCTAAGCAGGGCGAAGAGAACTACGACAGAAAGTACACCGCCGAGACCAGAGATGCTCTTGCAGCAGTCCTCGCAGAGGATGTCTCCGGCAAGAAGTACTCCGAGCAGGGCGTTGTTGATGCAGCCACCAAGGCTATCAACGATGCAGTTGCAGCTCTCGAGCTTATGACCTACACCGCTACCTTCTATGTTGACGGCGCTGTTCATGCAACCGTTACTGCGAAGGTCGGCGAGCAGATTGTCGCTCCCGCAGATCCCGCCAAGGAAGGCTATATCTTCAAGGGCTGGGATAAGGAAGTCGGCAAGATGGGCGTAGAGGATGTTTCCTTCAACGCCGAGTTCGAAGAGGCGACCGGCATTGCCTACACCGTCGAGGTTTACACGATGGATGTCAACGGCAACTACGGCGCAGCTGAGACTAAGACCCTTTACGGCACAACCGGCGCTACGGTCAATGCAGACACAACTGCCGCCGAAGGCTTCACCTTCGACGAGTCGGCAGACAATGTTGTCAGCGGCGAAATCGCAGCGGACGTCAGCCTCGTACTGAAGGTCTACTTTGCCCGTAACCAGTACAAGCTTACTGTTGACGGAGTAGAGTCCATGGTTTACTATGGCGCATCTCTTGTGTTTGCCGATCCCATAAAGGAGAATGAGATCTTTGACGGTTGGGATCCTGCGCTTCCCGAGACCATGCCCGCACACGACGTAACAGTCGTTTCGACATGGATTAAGGCCGACGCAGACTACACAGAGTACAAAGCGGCCAGAGCTCACGCGGAAGGAATAGTCAACGATTCCGAATATGCGTATGAGGCAACCTATACGGCAGAGTCGAGAGCGGCTCTCGATGCAGCTCTTGCCATAGTTGTTCCCGAGGGTCTGAAGTACGACGAGCAGCATATAATCGATGCAGCCGAAAAGGCTATCGAAGATGCAGTGCTCGGTCTTGAACTCATGAGATACAAGGTCACCTACCTCTACGATGACGGTTCCGTCTTCGCTGAGTTCGACGGTGATAAGGGCGGCTTAGTCAGCTACCAGGTTCCTGTTCCCTCAGAGAACCCGACTAAGGAAGGCTATGTCTTCACCGGCTGGGATCATGAGATTCCCGCAAACATGCCCGCACACGAGCTGACCTTCACGGCTCAGTTCACCGCAGGCGAAGTCACGTACAAGGTTGAGACCTATGTCATGGGTCTTGACGGTGAGTACGGCGCTGCCGAAAGTATGACTGTTCCCGCAACCACGGGCGAAGAGGTATCTCTTATTCCCGAAGGCCGCAACGGCTTCACGGTTGCTGATAACAGCGTTCTTTCCGGCACAGTCGCAGCTGACAGCAGCCTTGTTCTCAAGGTTTACTACAGCCGTAACCAGTATAAGCTTACTGTTGACGGCGTAGAGTCCGATGTTTACTTCGGCGCAGCTCTTGAGATTGCCGATCCGGCTCCCAGAGAGGGCTACACCTTCACCGGCTGGAATGTTGAGATTCCCGCCACCATGCCCGCAGAGAACCTGACCCTCGTTTCCCAGTGGAGCGAGAACGATGCCGACTACACCGCCTACAACGCGGCAGTCGCAGCGGCTCAGGCTAAGCAGGCAGAAGAGAACTACGACAAGAAGTACACCGCCGAGACCAGAGCTGCTCTTGCAGCAGTCCTCGCAGAGGATGTCTCCGGTAAGAAGTACTCCGAGCAGGGCATTGTTGACGCAGCCACCCAGGCTATCAATGATGCAGTCGCAGCTCTCGAGCTTGAGACCTACACCGCTACCTTCTATGTAAACGGCGAAGTTCATGCAACCGTTACTGCGAAGGTCGGCGAGCAGATCGCAGCTCCCGCAGATCCGATTGTCGACGGTTACAACTTCACTGGTTGGGATCCCGAGGTCGGAACTATGGGCATCGAGAATGTTAGCTTCAATGCTATCCTTGTTGCCAACGATTCGTCCATCATCTCCGTCACTCCTGAGTCCCCGAACTACGGCGGCATGCACCAATATGCAATCAAGGTCAAGGGCGAGCCTCAGAAGATCAGAATAGTCGATGCATTCGGCAATACCCGCACGTTTGACAGAAACACCTCCATGACAAGCGATGCCAATGCTCTCGGTATTCTGAAGATAGAGAAGACTGACGACGGCGAAATCTGGACCATCAATGTCAACATTCCCGAGGGCAGATATGTTGCCTTCGCGAAGTTCGGCAAGGATTGGGAAGAGAACGGCCATAACTTCTCTGTCAGATTCGACGTTAAACCCGAAGAGCCGACTCCGGACGGCGTTCTTGAAGTAACCTACAACACCCCGAATTACGGCGGCAAGCAGGAGTACACCTTCAAGGTCTCCGGTAAGGCTGATAAGATTCAGGTTGTCTGCGCAGACGGCGGAACGATAACTCTTTCGAGGCTTGATCCCAGAGTTACCGTCAAGTCCTATGACGCAGAGGGCATCGAGGTCTATTCGAACAGCACCAACCTCGCTTATGAGATTTGGACTGTCAATCTTGACATCCCCGCAGGCAGACACATTGCTAAGGCGAAGTATGGCAGATCTTGGACTGCCGGCACTGAGTTTGATGTAATTATCGACGCGAAACCCGTATCGGCTGTCAGCGTTACCGAGGTTAAGACCTCTGCTGATTCCGTCGAAGTTACCGTCAACGGCACTGCCACTAAGATCAAGATCACTGACGCTTCCGGCGCCACCAGAACCTATGACAGAGATCATGCCGATGTCTCCATCGCCCCCGACGGCGACGGCGAGATCTGGACAATCAATGCCAAGCTTCGTGCAGGCGAGTACACCGCAACCGCGAAGTACATCGCTAACGACAGACAGGTCTGGGATACCACCGACTTTGCTTTCACAGTCTAAGGCTGCGAACAAAAACTGAAATCCTGCTTTAACCGGCAGGTGAGAAGGGGAGTCGCTCTCGGGCGGCTCCCCCGATTTTTTTGCCTTCAAAGTTCACTTGAACTATTTGATAAAATGTGATACAATGGTTGCAGAACAAGTATAATTTTCAGGTTGGTGAACTTTTATGACTCAGAATATCTCAAAACATACCCTTCAGAGACTTCCGATGTATCTGAGCTATATCAAGGGACTTCCCGAGGATGCTCCGAAAAACATATCTGCCACGACCATCGCCGAAGCGCTCCAGCTCAATGATGTCCAGGTGCGTAAGGATCTCGCGAGCGTCAGCTCGTCCGGCAAGCCGAAGGTCGGCTACAATGTCAAGGATCTTATCGCGGAGCTTGAGGCTTTCCTCGGCTATAACGATATCGACAACGCCGTTATAGTCGGCGCAGGCAGCCTCGGCAAGGCTCTGCTCAATTACAGCGGCTTCAAGGCCTACGGCCTCAATATAATCGCAGCGTTCGATCTCTGCGAAGAACCCACCGAGTTCCAGGGCAAGACGGTCTTCCCGATAGCCCAGCTCGAGAGCTTCTGCCGCAAGGTGAACATACATATAGGCATAATCACCGTTCCCGCGTCGAGCGCGCAGGAGATATGCGACCTGCTCGTGAACAGCGGCATCCGCGCCATTTGGAACTTTGCTCCGGTGCATCTTGTTGTGCCCGACGGTATACTTGTCCAGAATGAGAACATGGCGTCGTCGCTCGCCCTGCTCTCAAACCACCTGCGTGAGCAGATGAAGAAGTAAAAAAGCAAAAATAAAACCAATCGGCTGCCGCGTAAACCCCGACAGCCGATTTTCTTATATCCCGCAGAAGCAATGCGGTTGTGTTGAGAGCTTGAAAAAGAAATGTGCAATTTTGGAGTTGCAGAGTACACAACCGACCGATTATGGCTCCCCCTGTAGGGGAGCCGGCTCGGCGAAGCCGAGACTGAGGGGGCATTGCGCAGATTTACCCTTTTGCATAGACTGTTTTGTTTCTCGATGTCCCCTTTGTAGGGTGCGGCGACTCGACGCACCGCTGCCGCCGCAGGCGGCACAGGGGGCAAGTCTCAAGCAGAGAGCGTATTACACGACACGGGCGAAATGAATAGATTTTAGGTGACGCTAACGCGTCAAAGGGTCGTCGAGTCGCCGCACCCCTACAAAGCAAAGCTTTCCGCAATCCCCTTGTAGAGGCGAACTTAGCTTGCCTGCTGTAGTCACTGCATACACCGTAGGCAGATATAATCCGCCCTCTGCATGATTCTGCTAATTTAAAATATAAAAATGTTTGACTGACGGCGGTTTTATCCCCACAACCCCTATCAATTACGCTCCGACTCCCAACTAAAAAATCCTACCCACAAAAAATGTGAGTAGGATTCAATGCTTTATGAACGCTTGTTTGTTACTTTATCGGGATGATAACGAAGCTGTACGAGAGCTCCTTGCGGCCGTCTATCGCGTATTTCGGGAGCACGTCCGGACCGCAGCTGCCTGTGCCGGTGCCTCTGAGGAAGCCGTCGATGTCAATGACCGTTGTGTGCTCGGAGTGGAGGTCGTCATAGTGCATCGAGCGCTGCATGAGCGCCTGAGTGAAGTGTCTCGCCGTGAAGCTGAGATCCCTGTCTGGGTTGCAAATCATCATTCCGACACCGTCCGCGTCCGTGATGCTGAGTCTGCGAACGCCCGTGCGCACGCCGTAATCCTGCGGCTTGATGTAGAACTCGTCCATGCCGCCGACCGTGGTGTTGTATACGCCGAATGTCGTATGCTCTCGGAAATCGCTCATGTTCTCGTAGGGGCCGTAGCCGAGATATTCTATGTTCTCGAAGCTCTCCGGCATCTCGAGCACGAGTCCGAAGCGCGGCAGAGCGGCGGCGGCTTTCTTCTGAGCCTTCGCGTTGAATACCGTCTCGACCTTTATGCAGCCTGCGGCGTCAACAGTGTATTCAATGCCGACCTTTGCAACAACGCCCTTTTTGGAGCGGAGATTGAAATCGACCGTGAACTTCGCGGTGCGCTTTGAACATGAGAAGTCGGTTGAACGCGGAATAACCGTTACGTCGTCATATCCTGCCTTCTTCCACTGCTCGATGATAACCCTGTCGTTGTCGAGCATCGCACGAAAAATGTTCGGGATGAAGCCCTTATGCGCGACAGGGGATTGGTTCATGAGCTCTTTTTCGCCGAGCTTGTATGACGCTATTTCGCCGGTTTTCAGGTCGAACTTCACAGACCCGCCGTAGAAATAGACCTTCACGGTGTCTCTGCCCTCTCTGCATTTAAACACGCTGCCTACGGGCAGAGGAACCTTCTTGTTCGTTTTCTTTATTACGACCTGCTCGCGTGCGATGAATTTATCGCCGTCGAGATATTCAAAGTTCATGCGGCAGTCGCATCCGTCGGGTATAGTGTCCTTGAAAGTGACTTTTTTGCTCTCGCAGGGCTCAATATCAAGCGAGAAGCGCTCTTTCTTGTCGCTTTCAATGCCGTCAACCGTCATAGAGCGGACAACTGTGATATAGCCCGAGCTGCGGAAACGGTTGGTGTTCGTGAAAACAAAGCTTCCGTCGCGGTTGAGCTTCGCTCTGAGGGGACGGTAGACCGCCTGCATCTCGAGAGCGCCGCTTGAGGGCGTGCGGTCGGGATGAACAAGACCGTCGACGCAGAAGTTTCCGTCGTGCTTTTTCTCGCCGTGGTCGCCGCCGTAGGTGTATCTATAGGGCCCGTCGGCGTGATATACCGCGTGATCCGCCCATTCCCAGATGCAGCCGCCCATGAGGTTGTCGTATTTATAGAAGCTGTCCCAATATTCCTCCATCGCGCCCGGGCCTACGCCCATCGCGTGAACATATTCGCAGAGGAAATAGGGCTTTGTCTTGTACCATGCACCCTTATGCGTGCCCTTGCCGACATTTTCAACCTGCTCGTGCGTCGGATACATATCGGAAACCACATCGTAAGCCTTGCGCTTTGTATGTATGACTCCCTCGTAGTGGGTGGGTATTTCGGGGCACATTTCATGCATATAGTCATAGCAGACGTCCTGGCAGGCGTAGCCGCCCGCCTCGTTGCCCAGCGACCACATGGTGATGCACGGATGACTCCTGTCACGCATATACATTCTCTTGACCCTGTCAAGGTAGCGCGGAGCCCATTTGAGGTCGTGGCTGATTTTATTCATGTCGTTGTGCGGAGCGAAGCACGCGCCGTGAGTCTCGATATCCGCCTCGTCGATTATGTAGAGACCGTATATGTCGGCGAGCGCTATTAAGTGCGGGTCGGGGGGATAGTGCGAGGTGCGCACGGCATTGCCGTTGAACTCTTTTATGAGAAGGACATCCTTTTCATAGTCGTCGAAGGTCATAACATAGCCGGTTTTGCCGTTTGTGTCATGATGATTGACGCCCTTGAACTTGATAACCTGTCCGTTGAATGTAAAGGTGTTGCCCTTTATAGCCACTGTTTTGAAGCCCGTAAGGTTTCGCAGCGTCATGAGCTCCTCACCGTTTCTGTACAGTGATATATAAGCGTTGTAGACTGTCGGAACCTCCGCGTTCCACTCTGTGACATCGAGGTCGGTGAAGGTCATATATGTAAGGCGTTCTGCCTTTACAGTCTCGCCCGCAATAACCTTGCCGTCCTTCTCGAGCGAGAAGCCGACCTCACAGCCGTTGAGCTTGCCCTCGAGCGTAACTTCGACATCCACCGTCCATTTTCCGTCCGCCTTGCGCGGGCGAATGAAGTAGTCGTTGACATATACCGCAGGAAGCCTGTAGAGAAGCACGTCGCGGAAAATTCCGTTTTCGCGGAACATATCCTGGCACTCAAGATACGTGCCGGTGCACCATTTGTGAACGACCGCAAGCAGCTCGTTTGTGCCCTCGTATATGAATTCCGAGATGTCGAACTCCGCCGTATTGTGCGCGCCCTCGCTGTAGCCGACGTACATTCCGTTGACATAGAGGTCAATGCACGGGACAACGCCGAGGAAGCTCAAAATATGAACGTCGTCGGAATTTGTGACCTCAAAGCTCTTGCGGTAGATTCCAGCGGACATATGCTCGGGCAGGTTCGGATTGGGCAGGTCGAATTCATAGGGGCAGTTGAGATATACCGGCGGCTCGTAGCCGGTACGCTGCCAGGTCGAGGGAACCTGTATTTTGTCAAACTCAACGCTCTGCGCGTTCAAAACCTCGGGGATGAGCGAGATGTCGCTGTAATATTTGAAATCCCACTCGCCGGAGAGTACCTCGACAAGATCGGAATCGGTGCGCTCGTGTTTAATATCGACGGCGCTCAGCTTTTCCTTTTTTGAATACGGTATAAAATATGCTCGTGCCGCGCACTTGTTGTCCTCAATTACCTTGAAGTCGCGGTAATTTGTTGTATTCAGCTTATACTCCATTTCAAGAGTCCTCCTCAAAAAAAGCACAATGATGCAAATTATAAGCATAGATATATTAGCATATTTTCCCTCAATCTTCAATCCACAGGCGAATTTGTTCATAATTTTTTTTAAATGTCCTACCAATTTTGACCATTTTGTGGTATTATAGTTCTGCTGACAGAAGATAATTTTTGTGAAAGGGCTGCGCAATGAGCAAACAGTATTCGGTACCTTTTGATAAAGTAAACATAACGGGCGGCTTCTGGAAAGACCGCATTGCTTTAAACGAGTCCGTGACGCTCGACAGCGTGCGCCGCAGGTTTGAGGACACGGGGAGATTTTCGGCTCTCGGCTGCAACTGGAAGCAGGGCGAGCCCGATCGCCCGCATTTTTTCTATGACTCCGATGCCGCGAAGTGGATGGAGGCTGCGGCATATGTGCTCTCAAAGCATGGTGACGCCGAGCTCGAAAGCTATGTCGAGGAGCTGATTGACCGCATCGAGAGGAACATGACTCCCGACGGATATTTTAACGTCTGGTACACTGTGGTCGAGCCCGGCAAGCGCTTTACCGACCGCGATCATCACGAGCTCTACTGCGCGGGGCATCTCATCGAAGCGGCAGTAGCCTACTATGAGGCGACGGGCAAGCGCAGATTCCTCGACCTTATGCGCCGCTATGCCGAGCTTATCGAAACAGTTTTTTGCAGGGAGGATTCCGCGGCATTTACTACCCCGGGTCATCCCGAGATAGAGCTCGCTCTTGTGCGTCTGTACCGCTGCACGGGCGAAAAACGTTGGCTCGACCTCAGCCGCTTCTTTGTGGATAAGCGCGGCAACAACGAAAAGGACAGGGGACAGGCGAGCGGCTTTGCCTCCGAGGACTATCTTCAGGATATGATACCCCTGCGCGAGCAGACGCAGGCCACCGGACACAGCGTCAGAGCCTGTTATATCTACAGCGCCATGGCGGATATCGCCTATGAGTGCGGCGACAGAGAGCTACTTGCCGCTGCGAACAGTATATTTAAGAATATAACGGAGCACCGTATGTATATCACGGGCGGCATCGGCTCGACCCGCGTCGGCGAGGCGTTCACGGTTGACGGCGATTTGCCGAACGAGACCGCCTATGCAGAGACCTGCGCCGCCGTTTCCTTGGCGATGTTTGCACAACGTATGTCGCTGACCGCAGTCGATTCCCGCTATGCCGATACGGTGGAGCGGGTCATATATAACGGCTTTCTCTCCGGCGTATCGCTCGACGGAAAGAGCTTCTTCTATGAAAATCCGCTCTCGATAGACCTTTCAAAGCGGAATATAAAATACTGGCGCGGCGAGGAAGTCCGCCTGCCTATAACGCAGCGCGTCGAGGTGTTCGACTGCTCCTGCTGCCCGCCGAATGTCGCCCGCTTTGTCGAGAGTATCGGAAAGTATATATATTCGTATGACGGCGACACGGTCTATGTCCATCAGTTTATGCAGAGCGATACCGATATTGATATGAACGGCGGGACGGTGCATGTCTCTCAAATAACGGACTATCCGTCCGACGGCGGAGTGACCGTTTGCGTCGGCGGCGCACCCGTGAAGCTCGCTGTCAGAATACCCTCGTGGTGCCGCGATTTCTCTGTCGAAGCGAAGCTCGCCGAAAATCTCGGTACGAGCGGCGGCTATATGCTTTTTGACTGCCGTGACGGCGCAAAAATAGAGCTTTATTTCGATATGTCCCCGGTTATCGTCTCCGCCGACCCCTCCGTGCATGAGGATTCCGGCAAGGTCGCCGTTATGCGCGGTCCGGTCGTCTACTGCGCCGAGGGTGTGGACAACGGCGACATATTCTCGCTCTCCCTCTCCTCCGAGCTCAACGCGGAGCCCGTCGATTTGGGCTTCGGTATACCGGCTCTCGATGTTGACGGGACGAGAATCTCGGGCTCGGGTGCGCTCTATGCGCCCGTCGATGAGATGAAGCATGAGCCGACACGCATCAGACTCATTCCGTATTTCGCCTTTGCCAACCGCGGCGAGAGCGATATGCAGGTCTGGATGAGCATAAGATAATACATTAATAATAAAATAAATAAAGTCGTAAAGGAGAAATATTATGCAGCAGCTTGATATCAAGAGCTTCGATTCAACCCCGATACACTGCTACCTCTGGGACGATGTTGAAAGCCCCAAGGGTGTCGTGCAGATTTCGCACGGAATGTGCGAATATGCCGGCAGATATCACGAAGTGGCGCAGATGTTCAATGAGCACGGCTATATAGTCTTTGCCGACGATCACCGCGCCCACGGAAACACCGAGACCGACGAGAACCGCGGCAGACATCCGGGCGATATCGAGAGAAAGACTGTCAAGGATCTTGTGTTCTTCTATAATTGGCTCAAGGAGCGCTATCATCTTCCGCAGGTGCTCATGGGTCACAGCTACGGCAGCTTTTTGGCGCAGGATTTTCTCCAGCAGGGGACGGACGTCAAGGCCGTCGCGCTCTGCGGAACCGCCGATATGAACGGCGCGCAGGCTGCGCTCGCTCTGCTCTGGCCGCTTGAGCTGTTCGCCAAGGATTGGCGCCCGAAGTTCGTCAATCCCGTGAGCGATATGATTTTTGACGCGCGCTATAAGGGCGAAAAAGGTCCGAGCCAGTGGGTGACGAGCGACGTGGAGCGCCGACAGGTGTTCATTGATGACCCCATGGCGGGAATAGATATCAGCGTCAACTTCGATTGGAATATGATAAAGGCGTTCGGCAGGATATATAAAAAAGAAAATATCGCAAAGATCAGCCCCAATGTCCGCATCGGCATTTTCAGCGGCGATATGGATCCGATAGGAGGCACGAAGTCGTCAAAGGCGAAGAAGCTTCTTCGGCGCTATCGCAAGGCGGGACTCAACGCAGAGATACATATATATAAAGACGCCCGTCACGAGCTGCACAACGAGAAGTGCCGCGACGAATATTTCCGCGATATTGTCGGATTTTTTGACAGCGCAATAAGCGCGGCGGAGCCGGCAGCCGTCTGAGTTCGTTATATATCAAGGCCTGTGCGGGTCTTAATTCCGCGCAGGCTTTTTTGACCCTCCGCACGGTCAAATAAAATGAAGAAAATCTGAAAAAAATTGATTTTTACTGTTGACAAGTGCGGCCGGTTGTGTTATTATAGTCGAGCACTTGAGAGACGGGTCGGCGCGGCAGCGCGGGAACGTCGGAAAA
>OLOS01001334.1_pt1 | contig 20611 bp, 19 predicted proteins | sample 1672631 | NCBI WGS metagenome assembly OLOS01 (sample SAMEA3136707, study PRJEB25190) | human gut metagenome | biome: human gut; feature: human-associated habitat; material: faeces | place: Austria | collected 2013 | reverse complement strand
TAGTAGGTAAAGATTCTACTACGCAATAAAAGTCTAACTTTTTGGGGTCACATCAACTTAACGGCTTCTTTTTATCCTTCACAAGTAAGGGGATGAGCAAAGAAGAATTATTCGGTATCGTCCTCTGTGAAGTCTTCCTCATCTTCGAGGTATTCCTCGTCATCGAGATATTCCTCGTCATCCATGTATTCATCCTCATAATCCTCATAGTATTCATCCTCTGTCACTTCTGTGACGTTGGCATTCTCTACCAGGAAATTCTGGACTTTTTCCTGAAGAATTTCTTTCATAATAGACTCTTTTGTCTCTGTTTCTTCATACTCCTCTGCAGATGAATAACCATAAAGCTCATAATTATCTTCCAGATACTGTTTGTAATCATTGTCAGATACCTTGATCTTCTCCTTGTCAGCAATTTCAGCAGTTACCATTTCTTCATTTACCATATCTATGATCGCACTTTTGGTTTCTTCTTCGCTCATTTCAAGATCTTCAATATCAATTCCAAACATTTCCGCATATTGCTGATTCATGGCGTCATACTGTTCTTTACAGGAATCATACAGATCCTGCGGATAATCACCGGTGAAGGTGGCATTCTCCATAACCATTGTCATAGCATCCATGCCGGCGGTAGAAAGATTATCGTATTCCAGGCTTGCATAGAGCTCACTTTTCAGATTTTCTTCGTATTCGGCAATTGTGCTGTAATCGGTGACGCCGGCGACAAATTCATCTGTATATTCCGGAACATGCTTTTCAGAGACAGTATTTACTGTTACCGTAAATACTGCATTTTTTCCGGCAACCTCTTCATCGTATTCTTCAGGGAAAGTGACAGAGATTTCTTTTGTTTCACCTGCCATAGCGCCTATCAGTCCGGACTCAAGCTCGTCCATGAGATAACCGCTGCCAAGTTCCAGATCAAAATCTTCCGCAGAACCACCGTCAAACTCCTCTCCGTCAATAGTTCCGGTGTAATCAATATTAACCGTATCACCTTCCTGTGCACCGCGGTCGCTGATTTCTGTATAGCTGGCATTATCTTCCAGAAGAGTCTCTATTTCTTCTGCGATCATGTCTTCTGTGACTTCGGACTTGATTACTTTTAAATCGAGGCCCTTATATTCACCAAGTGTGACGTATTTTGAATAAGTTCCTTTTGCAGAACATCCTGCCAGGAGACCGATGGTGCAGACAGATAGTGTCAGCAGCAGCAATTTTTTCTTCATGTTGTTGTAATCCTTTCTTTACATTTGATGTTTCTGTTCTAATAACCAGAACTGTTTCATAGACTCAAAATAACTATAACACAAAATAGTGAAAAAAGTGTGTAAAATTTTGACGAAAAATCCAAAACAGGTATGGAAAAACGAAAAAAGGTATGCTATAATACAAAAAGTTCAATTATGTAAGGAGGCTATGGCATGAAACATATCAAGACTTTGAATACTCAGAGCTTACAGAAAACGGTGAAAAAAGGTGGCTGCGGCGAGTGTCAGACATCCTGCCAGTCAGCATGTAAGACATCCTGTACCGTAGGAAATCAGAGCTGCGAAAATAATAAATAAAGGTTAAGAAATTCGGTAAGCAGCGGACACTGTTCGCTGCTTATTAATTGAAAGGGGATTTACTGTGATCCATCAGTACAAAAACAACGGTTATAACATCGTCATGGATATTAACAGCGGTGCTGTACATATTGTAGATGATGTGGTTTATGACGTTCTTCCGTTCCTGGATGAAAAGAAGGATGAAGAAGAGATTTTGAAAGCTCTGTCAGATACCTATCCGGAAGAAAGTATCCGGGAAGCGATCTCGGACTGTAAAGAACTGGAGGAATCAGGAGTTCTGTTTACAGAAGATATCTATGAGCAGGCGATTGAGAATTTTTCCAGGCGTCCCACGGTTGTGAAAGCTCTCTGTCTGCACATCGCCCATGATTGTAATCTGGCGTGCCGTTACTGCTTTGCAGAAGAGGGTGAGTATCATGGAAGAAGAGCCCTGATGAGCTATGAGGTTGGAAAGAAAGCGCTTGATTTTCTGATTGAGAATTCCGGAAACAGGAGAAATCTGGAGGTGGATTTCTTCGGCGGTGAGCCACTGATGAACTGGCAGGTAGTGAAAGATCTGGTTCAATACGGAAGAGAGCAGGAGAAAAAGTATAATAAAAATTTCCGGTTCACATTGACAACAAATGGTGTTCTGCTCGATGAAGAGATTATGGAATTCTGCAATAAAGAGATGGCGAATGTGGTACTTAGTATTGACGGAAGGAAAGAAGTACATGATTTTATGCGTCCGTTCCGCAGGGGAAAAGGAAGCTATGACCTGATCATTCCCAAATTCCGTAAATTCGCAGAGAGCAGGAATCAGGATAAATACTATGTAAGAGGAACCTTCACAAGACATAATCTTGATTTTTCGGAGGATGTACTGCATCTGGCAGATCTGGGATTTAAACAGATTTCTGTTGAGCCTGTTGTGGCACAGCCGGAAGAAGAATATGCACTTCGTGAAGAAGACATTCCTCAGATCTGTGAGGAATATGACAGACTTGCTGTCGAAATGATCAAGAGACATAAAGAAGGAAGAGGATTCAATTTCTTCCACTTTATGATAGATCTGACAGGAGGACCGTGTGTCTACAAGCGGCTGTCCGGCTGCGGTTCCGGCACGGAATATCTGGCAGTGACACCATGGGGAGATCTCTATCCCTGCCATCAGTTCGTCGGAGAAGAAAAGTTTCTTATGGGAAATGTATTCGATGGACTGAAAACACCGGAGCTTCAGGAGGAATTTAAAGGCTGTAATGTGTATGCCAAGGAAAAGTGCAGAAACTGTTTTGCAAAGTTCTACTGCAGTGGCGGATGTGCAGCAAATGCTTACAAGTTCCACGGCTCCATTAATGACGCATATGATATCGGCTGTGAGCTGCAGAGAAAGCGGGTTGAGTGTGCGATTATGATAAAAGCCGCATTAGCGGAGTAAGAGAAAAAGGAGAATTGAGAAATGAAGAAAAACAGAGCAATTGCGGTTGTCGTAATTATGGCTTTATTCCTGGGCCTGCTTACGTTCACCGCAGCAGTAGGTTTCGGTCCTACCGGAACAGGTGCTGCCAGAAACATTACAACAGGTCTTGATCTGTCAGGCGGTGTAAGTATCACTTATCAGGCAGTCGGAGAGGGAACACCTTCTGCCGAGGATATGGCCGACACTATTTACAAGCTTCAGCAGCGTGTTGAGAACTACAGTACAGAAGCACAGGTATATCAGGAAGGCGATGACCGTATCAATATTGAGATTCCTGGTGTATCGGATGCAAACAAGATTCTGGAGGAACTTGGAAAGCCGGGTTCCCTGCAGTTTGCACTGATGGACGGTACAGAAGTGCTGACAGGTACGGATGTAGAATCTGCGGAAGCCAAAGTTTCCCAGGATGAAATGAAGAACAGAGAGTATGTGGTAGAGCTGCTCCTCACCAGTGAGGGCGCATCAAAGTTTGCTACTGCCACCTCTGAAAATGTAGGAAATCAGATCGCCATTATCTATGATGGGGAGGTGATTAGTGCGCCTAAGGTAAATGAAGCGATCACAGGCGGACGGGCATATATCTCCGGCATGGAGAACCAGGAGGAGGCAGAAAAGCTCGCATCTTCTATCCGTATCGGTTCTCTTTCACTGGAACTGGAAGAGCTTCGTTCCAATGTGGTAGGTGCTCAGCTGGGTGAAGAAGCGATTTCCACCAGCCTGAAGGCAGGAGCGATCGGACTGGTTATCGTCATTCTTTTTATGGCTGTTGTTTATCTGCTGCCGGGTGTTGTAGCTGCACTCTCTCTGCTGATCTACACAGCACTGATGCTCGTAATGCTGAACGCATTTGACATCACACTGACTCTGCCGGGAATTGCAGGTATCATCCTTTCCATTGGTATGGCAGTAGATGCCAACGTTATCATTTATGCACGTATCCGTGAGGAAATTGCAGCCGGAAAGAGCGTCCAGGGTGCGATCCAGACAGGTTTCCAGAAGGCACTTTCCGCTATTGTGGATGGTAACATCACAACACTGATCGCAGCTCTTGTGCTTGGGATGATGGGAACAGGAAGTGTTAAGGGATTTGCCCAGACACTGGCTATGGGTATCGTATTATCCATGTTTACCGCACTGGTAATATCAAGACTTCTCGTAAATGCTTTTTATGCACTTGGCATGAAGGACGAGAAATATTACGGAAGACAGAAGGAAAGAAAGACGATCAATTTCCTTGGAAAGAAAAATATCTGTTTTATTGTGTCCCTGATCCTGATTATCGCAGGACCGGTCACAATGGGTGTTTACAGCAGCAGTCAGGGAAAAGCGCTGAATTACAGCCTTGAGTTCATGGGTGGTACTTCCACCAATGTTACCTTTAATGAAGATATGAGCATTGCTGATATCGATGCTCAGGTGAAACCTGTGGTTCAGGGTGTCACCGGTGATGCAGATATTCAGACACAGAAGGTTGCCGGAACAAATCAGGTCATCATTAAGACAAGAGAACTCTCACTGGATGAAAGACAGGCTTTAAATGATGCTTTGAAAGAAAAATTTGACGTGGATGTATCTCTGATCACAGCAGAAAGCATCTCCTCCACAGTCAGCAATGAGATGAGAAGTGATGCAGTTGTTGCCGTTATCGTTGCCACGATCTGTATGCTGATCTACATCTGGTTCCGGTTTAAGGATATCCGTTTTGCAACGAGTGCTGTACTTGCACTGGTTCATGATGTACTTGTGGTACTGGCATTCTATGCGGTTTCCCGTATTTCCATCGGCAATACCTTTATCGCATGTATGCTTACGATCGTCGGTTACTCCATCAATGCCACAATCGTCATCTTTGACCGTATCCGTGAGAATCTGAAGATCATGCCAAAGAAGACAGAACTGGCAGAAGTGGTAAATACAAGTATTACACAGACACTGACAAGGAGTATCTATACATCCTTTACAACCTTCGTAATGGTTGCTGTCCTTTTTGTTCTTGGTGTTCCGTCAATTCGTGAATTTGCACTTCCGCTGATCGTTGGTATCGTATGCGGTGGATATTCATCGGTATGTATTACAGGTGCACTGTGGTATGTGATGAAGACCAGATTAGGAAAGAAAAATGCATAAATACATTATCTGAGAAAATCAGACCGGGACTGCTGTATCAGATCCATGCAGTCCCGGCTCTTTTCATCTGTAGATGCAAAGGTACCCGGAAGAAGTATGCCATACAGGAGTAAATGATGGAAAAATGGTTTGTAGCCGCAAAGCGTGCGGATTTTCAGGAAATAGGGAAAAAGTTTCACATTGATCAGGTGACAGCCCGGCTGATACGCAACAGGGATGTAGTGGGAGATGATGCCATTCGTAAATATTTATACGGAGATCGAAAAGATCTTCATGATCCCCGCCTGTTAAAGGATTGCAGCAGAACGGCTGATCTTTTAAAAAGAAAGATAGAGGCCGGGAAGAAAATCCGCGTCATCGGTGATTATGATATTGATGGTGTAAATGCCAGCTATATTTTATATCAGGGTCTTACACGCTGTGGGGCACGGGTGGATGTGGAAATTCCGGACAGGATGAAGGATGGATACGGGCTGAATCAGAACCTCATCCGGTTCGCTCATGAGGAAGGCATCGATACGATCCTGACCTGCGATAACGGTATCGCTGCCGTGAACGAGATCGCTCTGGCAAAACAGCTGGGAATGACGGTCCTGATCACAGATCACCACGAGCTTCAGGAAACACTTCCTCCGGCAGATGTCATTGTAAATCCGAAACAGCCGGATTGTCTCTATCCATATAAGTCGCTGTGCGGGGCGGCAGTGGCTTATAAGCTGATGGCCTGCCTCTATGAAATCTGCGGGATCGATGTCCGGGAAGCAGATGCGTTTATTGAATTTGCTGCGATCGCCACAGTGGGAGATGTGATGGATCTGACGGGTGAGAACAGGATCCTCGTAAAAGAGGGCCTGAAGATGATCAATCATACCACAAACTGCGGGCTTCGGGCACTGATACGTGCGAATGGACTGGAAGAAGCTGAGATTTCATCCTATCACATCGGTTTTGTCCTGGGACCCTGCATCAACGCCAGCGGACGGCTGGACACAGCGAAGAGGGCTCTGAAGCTTCTTCTGGCGAAGGATGATAAACAGGCAAATGAACTTGCGATACAGCTTAAGGAGCTGAATGATGAACGGAAAAACATGACACTTCAGGGATTTGAAAAAGCAGTCCGGCTGATCGAGGGAAGTTCTCTTGAAAATGACAGAGTCCTGGTCGTATATCTTCCGGGCTGCCATGAAAGTCTTGCCGGAATTATCGCAGGCCGGATCAGAGAGCGTTACCATAAGCCGGTCTTTGTTCTGACAGATGCTTCTGATTCAACAGCTGTAAAAGGTTCCGGACGTTCCATTGAGGCCTACAATATGTTCGCAGAGATGAGTAAATGTGCTGATCTCTTTACAAAATTCGGTGGTCATCCCATGGCGGCAGGACTGTCACTCCCCAGAGAGAATGTGGATCTGTTCCGGCAAAGAATCAATGCATGCTCTGAACTTACTGATGAGGATCTCATAGAGAAAATCATGATTGACGTCCCCATGCCGATCGGATATATTACAGAGCATCTGATTGAGGAGCTGAGAGTCCTGGAGCCCTTCGGAAAAGGAAATACCAAGCCTGTCTTCGCGGAAAAGAATCTGAATGTCCTGAATGCCAGAATATTGGGGAAAAATAAAAATGTCATCAAAATGCAGGTGCTGAATGAATCCGGAATGGTTATGGATGCGATGTATTTTGGCGATGTTGACGTATTTCGGGAGTATCTTACGGATAAATTCGGAAGTCCGGAGACAGAAAAGCTGTTTCAGGGAAGAGAAAATGACGTTACTCTTTCCGTGACCTATTATCCGTCAGTGAATGAGTTCCGTGGAAACAGGACATTACAGATTGTCGTTCAAAATTATCAATAAAAAGTAAGAGAAAGGAATATCATGAAAAAAGCAGGAAGAAAACTGGCGCTTATAATTATCGCCATTGTTATTGCAGCAGTTTATTATTATGTAACGATTCCGGCCATAAATATCCATGCGTCCGGATTCTGGATCTTTATGGGCATGACAGTTCTTGTCCTTACAGGAATCTATGCGCTTTCCAGACTCCATACGCAGAGTGATATCAGGTCAAGTAAAGGTGTGAAAGCGGGAATCGCAGTGCTTCTGGTCGTAATGGCCGTGTACCTGGTGGGATCCGTTCTGTCTTCACCAATCATTAATGCCAATAAATATCAGAAGCTGATCACTGTAGAAAAGAGAAACTTTACAGAGGATATCAAGGAAGTGGATTACCATCAGATTCCACTCCTGGACAGAGACTCCGCAACCCTTCTTGGAAACAGAAAAATGGGAAGCATGGTTGATATGGTATCCCAGTTTGAAGTGAGCACTCTGTATACGCAGATCAATTACCAGGACAGCCCTACCAGGGTAACACCTCTGGTGTATGCCAGTCCGATCAAATGGTTTACCAACCAGAAAAACGGAATCCCCGCATATATTAAAATCGACATGGCAACCCAGGATACCGAACTGGTTAAGCTCGAAAAACCGATCCGTTATTCTCAGTCCGAGTATTTCAACAGAAATATCAACCGCCACTTAAGATTCCGGTACCCGACCTATATTTTTGATACTCTGAGTTTCGAAATCGATGATGAGGGCACACCATACTGGGTATGTCCCGTGAAAAAGTTTAATATCGGTCTGTTTGGAGGTGTCACGATCGGGAGAGTTGTACTGTGCAATGCCATCACAGGAGAAACAACCGATTACAAAGTGGAGGAATGTCCTACATGGGTAGATCATGTATTTTCAGCGGATCTGCTGATGCAGCTTTATGATTATTACGGAACTCTGCAGAATGGTTTTATAAACAGTATCCTGGGACAGAAGGGCTGTCTGTTGACGACAGATGGATATAATTATCTGGCACTGGAGGATGATGTATGGGTTTACACTGGTATCACATCCGTCAGCGGTGATGAATCAAATGTGGGATTTGTCCTGATGAATCAGCGGACAATGGAATGCAGATATTATGAAATTCCGGGAGCACAGGAATACTCTGCGATGCAGTCGGCAGAAGGACAGGTGCAGAACCTTGGATATGTTTCCACGTTCCCGCTGCTTCTTAATATTTCCGGAGAACCAACCTATTTTATGGCATTAAAGGATGATGCAGGACTGGTAAAAAAATATGCGATGGTAAATATCAAGAAATACCAGAACGTAGCGATCGGCGATACCGTGGCAGACTGTGAAAAGTCCTATAACCGTCTACTGAAACAGAGCGGTATTAAGACAACCACAGAAGATGAAATTAAGAATGTGAGCGGAAAGATCAGTAAGATTGCTCAGGGTGTTGTAGACGGGAACTCCCATTATTATCTCATGCTGGAGGGAAAAGAGGAGATTTTTGATGTGTCTGTCGCAGACTATATTGACATCATCCGCTATGAGGAAGGAGATCCGATCACCCTGGAATATCAGGAAGGATCACCGGCAAACACTGTACTTAGTATTGAATGATGCCTGGGTAAAAGGTCATGATTTTCATTCTTTAAGGTTCTCTCTTCCAGAGCGAAGGCTCAGGAGGATTTGAGGGAATGGTATCTGGAAAATATGTATGACAGCATCAGAGAAAGAACACTGAAGAGAATCACCAGAACAAGGATGGCAATCGCACAGTGCATAAAAAAGGTATCCGGCAGAATCGTTATTACAGGGTCTGTCGCAGGATCAAAGATCCAGTAATCATTTCTGAAAAAGATGTGATGAAAGGTTACAAAAAAAGCCTCCCAGTTCATACTGATCAAAATTCCCAGAATGGTCGGGACAGTCAGAGTAAGAATACTCGTGAGCTTCAGGAAAGCAGTATTTCTCCTGTGGATCAACATACAGACCAGAGGAACGCCGATGATGAATGTCACGATACAGAGATACTGTATGAATACAAAAATATTCCTTACTTCTTCAAAGTGTATTCTTCCTTCCTCTGACATGGCAAGCGTTGGAAATTCGAGATCTCCACGGTGAAAGATCGAGTTGTAAGAGATCAGGACATCATAGTTTCTCCGGATTTCATTCTCCGGAATACCGGAATCCTCAACAATATTCAGACGTTTGATATCATGATAATAAAGAGGACGGAAATTCAGCACAAGAATGACAGAGAAGCTGATGATGAACAGCATGCAGATCACTGCAGGAACGATATTAGACAATACGCAGGATTTATTTTTCATAGAGTACTCCTTTCATACTTTAAAGTATATCGCATCTATTGACAAATGCAAGAGAAATGAGTAGAATTATTACGTGTTTTTTAGGCTTTAGAAATTGGCTGACGCGTGAAAAATAACAGATTTTATGCGATATTTCGCATTATAATAATGTACCCGTTCTGAGCAGCAGGCTTCAGACACGTCCACTACCACGGATGATCTACTACTGATGTTGTATCGGAACATACAGATATTTTAGGAGGCAGGAATTATGAGCGTACCTTACAATCATAAGGCGATTGAGTCAAAGTGGCGTAAACGCTGGGAAGAGAACCCGGTGAATGTTAATGATGGGAAGAAACCAAAATACTATTGTCTGGATATGTTTCCATATCCGTCTGGAAACGGACTGCATGTAGGACATTGGAGAGGCTATGTTATTTCTGATGTATGGAGCCGTTATAAGATGCTGCAGGGATATTATCTGATTCATCCGATGGGATGGGATGCATTTGGACTTCCGGCAGAGAACTACGCCATCAAGACAGGGCAGCATCCTGCCATTTCCACCCGGGAAAATGTAGCAAATATTAAAAGGCAGATCAATGAGATCGCATCCATTTATGACTGGGATATGGAAGTTAATACGACGGACCCTGATTTCTATAAATGGACGCAGTGGATTTTTGTAAAGATGTTCAAGGAAGGTCTGGCATATGAGAAGGAATTCCCGATCAACTGGTGTCCTTCCTGCAAGACAGGTCTGGCCAACGAAGAAGTCGTGAACGGTGTCTGTGAGCGCTGCGGCACCCCGGTCACAAAGAAAAACTTAAGGCAGTGGATGCTTCGCATCACCAAATATGCGGACAGACTGTTGGCCGATCTGGATAAGCTTGACTGGCCGGAGAAGGTTAAGAAGATGCAGTCTGACTGGATCGGAAAGTCCTATGGTGCAGAAGTTGATTTTCCGGTAGAGGGAAAAGAAGAGAAGATCACTGTCTATACCACCAGACCGGATACACTGCATGGAGCTACCTTTATGGTACTGGCACCGGAGCATAAGATGGCAAAGGAGCTGGCAACAGATGAGACGAGAGAAGCAGTAGAAAAATATATTTTTGATGCATCCATGAAGTCAAATGTTGACCGTCTGCAGGATAAAGAGAAGACGGGTGTGTTTACGGGAAGCTATGCCGTCAATCCGCTAAACGGTGCGAGGGTACCGATCTGGCTGTCTGATTACGTTCTGGCAGATTACGGTACAGGAGCAATCATGTGTGTTCCTGCGCATGATGACCGTGATTTTGAGTTTGCAACCAAGTTTAACATTCCGATCATTCAGGTAATTGCAAAGGATGGGAAAGAAATCGAGAATATGACGGAAGCCTATACGGAGGCATCAGGAACCATGATCAATTCCGGTGACTGGAATGGGATGGAATCCGCAGTGCTGAAGAAGGAAGCTCCGATGATGATCGAAGAGATGGGGATCGGCAGGAAGACAGTGAACTATAAGCTGCGTGACTGGGTATTCTCCCGTCAGCGCTACTGGGGTGAGCCGATTCCGATCGTTCACTGCCCGAAATGTGGTAATGTTCCGGTGCCGGAAGAAGAGCTGCCTCTTCGCCTGCCTGATGTTGAGTCCTATGAACCAACCGGAACCGGCGAGTCACCGCTGGCTGCCATCGAGGACTGGGTAAACTGCAAGTGTCCTGTGTGCGGTGCAGACGCAAAGAGAGAGACGAATACCATGCCTCAGTGGGCCGGTTCTTCCTGGTATTTCCTCCGCTACGTGGACAGTCATAATGACAAAGAGCTTGTTTCCAAGGAGAAAGCAGATAAATACCTGCCGGTCGATATGTATATCGGCGGTGTGGAGCATGCGGTACTTCATCTGTTATATTCCAGGTTCTATACCAAGTTCCTGTACGATATTGGTGCGATTGACTTTGATGAGCCATTCCAGAAGCTGTTTAACCAGGGTATGATCACTGGAAAGAACGGCATTAAGATGAGTAAATCAAAGGGAAATGTCGTATCACCGGATGATCTGGTAAGAGACTATGGCTGCGATTCCCTGAGAATGTATGAGCTGTTCGTGGGACCGCCTGAGCTGGATGCAGAGTGGGATGACAGAGGAATCGATGGTGTATACCGTTTTATCACCCGCTTCTGGAAACTGGTGATGGAGAATAAGGATAAAAACATCACAGCAACGAAAGAAATGCTGAAGGTACGTCATACCATGGTGCACACCATTACCCAGAGACTGGAAAGTTTCAGCCTGAATACAGTGATTTCCGGTTTCATGGAGTCCAATAATAAGATGATCGATCTGGCAAAGCGCGAGGGCGGTATTGACAAAGAAACCCTGGAGACAGCGGTGATCCTGCTGGCACCGTTTGCTCCTCACCTCTCTGAAGAACTCTGGGAGCAGCTTGGTCATACGGAATCGGTATTTAAAAATAAATGGCCGGAGCATGATGAGGAAGCTATGAAGGATGACGAGATCGAGGTTCCGGTTCAGATTAACGGAAAAACAAAAGCTGTCATCAGTATCCCGGCAGAGTGCTCAAAAGAGGAAGCACTGGAAGCCGGAAAGAAAGCTATCGCTGATAAGCTGACAGGTACGATTGTGAAAGAAATCTACGTACCGAAGAAGATCATAAACATTGTTCAGAAATAAATAAGAAAAGAGCCTTTTCCCTGTAGAAACAGTAGGTAAAGGCTCTTGTTTGCTTTATAACAGAACTTTCCGGGAGATACGTATATGCGTGTCAGGAAGATGTCAGTGTGATTCCGGAAATATCCGAGTCGATGACCATCGAGTAATTTGTATGGTAGATGACAAATCCCGGCATTTTACCGGCTACCTTCTTTACGTGTTTTTTCTGCACATAGTCGATCTCAACTTTCTGGGCTTTCCTGTTGCTGGAATAGTGTGCAGCAAGACGGGCAGCTTCTTCATAAGTGGTATCGGGCATTTCGCCGCCCTGGGGATTCTTCACGATCACGTGGGAGCCGGGTGATCCCTTAGCGTGAAACCACCAGTCATTTCCTGTGGCAAATTTAAATGTCAGTTCCTCGTTCTGGAAATTATTCTTTCCCACATACATATGATAACCGTCGCTTGAAATATAATGGAATGGCTTTGAAGTAATCTTTACCTTTTTCACATTTCCTTTCCTTCGGATATAACCATACTGCGTCAGTTCTTCCTTAATCTGCACCAGATCCTCCTCGGAGAGTGCGATATCCAGAGATGTGCTGATGGATTCGAGATGATCGATCGCTTCCTTTGTCTCAACGATCAGTTTACTCAGTGCCTCATATGTACGCTTCAGCTTGTTGTAGCGGTCGAAGTTCTTCTGGGCATTCTCCTGCGGTGTCAGAGTAGGATCCAGTGGGATCGTTACCATTTCATTTGTATAGTAATTAAGGGCTTCCAGCTTCTTTGCCCCGGGTTCCAGCCCATAGCCGTATGTATTGATCAGTTCACCATAAACACGATATTTTTCTCTCTTTTCCGTGTCTTTCAGCTGACGAAGCTGCAGGTCATACTTTTTCCGGTCTCGATCGAGGGCGGTCTGCACAATACGGCGCAGATCAGAGGAGCGCTGACGGATGCGGGTAATCGTGTTCTTTACTGCATAGTAAGACTCCAGAACCTCCGAAATAGATTCAAACTTCTGTTCGGTGTAATCATGATACTGAGTGAGAGAAACCGAGGAAAAATCAGCGGGTTCCTTACCATTAAATACAATATTCGGCTTAAAATGTCCCTCCCGGATATCCTCCATCAAAAGGGAGAATCTATGATAAAGATGCGTTTGTTCAAGCTCCGAAAAGGAATTTGCGCTTTGATCGGATTCCAGGGAGCTGCGGAAACAGATTTCTTCCGCGATCAGCGGGCTGATGCCGGTAAGGGTTGTATAGAGTGCTTTCGCAAGAGGCATGGGCTTTGTACATACAGATGAGCAGAAAGTTTCTTCCGATATGGTGAGAGGATCATATTTTTCCTGGGTGGCAGGAATAAAATAATCTCTTCCCGGAAGTACCTCCCGCACGGAGCTCATCTGTGCCCCCACATGCTTGATGCTGTCGATGATCATTCCTTTATCATCGCAAAAGATAATATTACTGTGTTTTCCCATGATCTCCACGATCAGATCCTTTTTACACAAATCACCAAGCTCATTTAAATGCTCAATCTCAAAATGAATAATACGCTCCAGTCCGGGCTGCCAGATTTTTGTAAACTTTCCGCTTCCGATATGCTTTCTCAGCAGCATGCAGAAATTGGGTGCTGTCAGAGGACTTGTTTTGTTTTTTTGCGTAAAATAGATCAGCGGAAGGCTGGCCCCCGCTGAGATCAGCAGACGGTACTGGGTTTTCCTGTTTTTTATAGTAAGAATCAGTTCGTCATTTTCCGGCTGTGCGATTTTATTGATCTTGCCGCCCAGTATGGTCTCATTCAGTTCCTTCACCATATTTGCTATAACGATTCCATCGAATGCCATAAATTATTCCTGCTTTCTATAATAGATTTCTGCACATATAAGCATTTAGCATGACTTATATCAGAATGAGCCAAAATCCCCACGTCAAACTAGGATCTTTTGACCCTGGCATCATCAGTACATTAGTTACCTGGTATGATGTCAGGTCATAGTATACCAGAAATATTGTAATTGACGCAACTGTCTATTTGCATTATAATGATTCTACTATGGTTACTGTTCACTCCGTGAATAGTAACCTACTATAACCGATGAGTTTTTCGCAAGAGGTATTGACAAAGGAATAGAATGAAATGATAAAAAGTATGACAGGCTTTGGAAGATGTGAAAATCTCCAGGATGACAGAAAATTTACTGTAGAGATGAAGGCCGTTAATCACAGATATTTTGACGTAAATATTAAGATGCCTAAAAAGCTTGGCTTTTTTGAATCGGCAATCAGAAATTTACTGAAGGAATACATACAAAGAGGGAAAGTAGAAATCTATATTTCCTATGAGGATTACACAGAAAGTAATGTCTCACTGAAATATAATGAAAGTATCGCAGCAGAGTATGTAAAGTATTTCCGTCAGATTGCAGAGACCTTTCATCTGGAAAATGATATCCGGGCATCTTTGATCGGAAGAAGTCCGGAGGTTCTTACTATGGAAGAGCAGGAAGCGGATGAAAAGGAAATCTGGGCAGTTCTTGAAAAAGCTTTAAAGGGTGCGTGTGAACAGTTTACAGAATCACGTATCCGTGAGGGTGAGGCATTGAAAACAGATCTGATCAGTAAGCTGGACGGAATGCAGAAGGATGTCGTTTGTATCGAACAGAGATATCCTGAAATTATGGAGAATTACCGTAAGAAGCTGGAAGAAAAGGTGAAGGAGCTTCTTGGTGATACAAAGATAGAGGAAGGACGTATTGCTTCTGAGGTAGTATTGTATTCAGATAAAATCTGTACGGATGAGGAAACCGTTCGTTTAAAGAGCCATATTGACAGCATGAAACATACCCTGCAGACAGGCGGAAGTATCGGAAGAAAGCTGGATTTTATCGCTCAGGAAATGAATCGCGAGGCGAATACGATTCTTTCAAAAGCAAACGATCTGGAGACATCCAATATTGCGATCAATCTGAAAACCGAAATTGAAAAAGTCAGAGAGCAGATCCAGAATATTGAATAAAAGGAAAGTCCGGGAGAGGCGGTTTTGCGAATGGGCTCTGAACAGTTACGAATAAGCATAATTTAGAACAGGCAGGATATGACATTGGACAGATTAATCAATATAGGCTTTGGAAATGCAGTGAATACGAGTAAGGTGGTTGCTGTGGTAAACCCTGAAGCGGCACCTGTGAAGCGTATGGTACAACAGGCAAAGGAAAACGGAAGAGTCATTGATGCCACTCAGGGAAGAAGGACCAAATCCGTTCTGATCACCCAGGAGGATCACATCATATTATCAGCGCTGCAGGCGGATACGATTATCAAACGTTTTTCGAATATGCCGTTTACAGAGATGAGGAGGGAAGAAGATGAGTCATAGAGGTATTTTAACCGTGTTATCCGGTTTTTCCGGTGCCGGAAAGGGAACACTGGTAAAAGCACTCATGCAAAAGTATAATGGTTATGCTCTTTCTGTTTCGGCTACTACCAGGCAGCCAAGAGAAGGAGAGACAGACGGTGTTTCCTATTTCTTCAGGACTGTAGAGGAATTTCAGCAGATGATTGAAGAGAATGCTTTTATCGAATATGCCCGTTATGTGGAGAATTACTATGGAACACCGAGAGCCTATGTGGAGGAGATGCTGAATCAGGGAAAAGACGTGATCCTGGAGATTGAAATCCAGGGTGCGCAGAAGGTGAAAGAGCAGTATCCGGATGCGACGATGCTGTTTGTCACTACTCCGGATGCAGAGACTTTAAAGCAGCGTCTTACCGGACGCGGAACAGAGACACAGGAAGTAATTCTTTCGCGTCTTGCCCGTGCAGTGGAGGAAGCCCGGGGCATAGAATTATATGATTATCTGATCATCAATGATGATCTGGATACAGCAGTTGAACAGATGCACGCGCTTATTCAGAGCCAGCACTTTCGTACTGCAAATAATACAGAACTGATCGCAGAGATGCGACAGGGGTTAATGATGTTTTCGAAAGGAGAATAAACGAATGTTACATCCATCTTATGCAGATTTAATGGAAGTCGTAAACAATGAGGTAGGAGAGAATGATACTCCTGTGGTAAACAGCCGCTATTCGATCGTACTGGCTACGGCAAAAAGAGCGCGGGAGATTATCGGAGGCGCAGAGCCTCATGTTTACAGTGCAGGCAAGAAGCCTTTATCCATTGCAGTAGAGGAATTAAATAAAGGCGAGATCAAGATCAAAGCGGAAGAAGAAAAGTCAGAGGATGAAATCGAATTATGAAATTATTATTTGTATCTCTGGGATGCGATAAGAATCTGGTAGATTCTGAGGTTATGCTCGGACTTCTTGATGGCAGAGGCTATGAAATGACAGATGATGAAGCAGAAGCAGATATCATCATTATAAATACCTGTTGTTTTATTAACGATGCCAAGGAGGAGAGCATTCAGACGATTCTAGAAATGGCAGAGTATAAAAAGTCAGGAAGCTGTAAAGCCTTAATTGTGACGGGATGTCTGGCGCAGCGCTATAAAAAAGAAATCGTCGATGAGATCAGTGAAGTTGATGCAGTGCTGGGGACAACAACCTATGAGGAAATCCTGAAAGCGGTCGATGAAGCAATGGCGGGGCATCAGCTTCTGGAATTTCACGATGTAAATATGCTTCCTGAAAAGCGTCAAAAGAGGATCCTCACCACCGGAGGTCATTATGCCCATCTGAAAATCGCAGAGGGATGCGACAAACACTGCACTTACTGCATCATCCCGAAAATCCGCGGCAGTTACCGGAGTGTACCTGTGGAACATCTGGTCGAGGAAGCGGCAGAGCTGGCAGAGCAGGGTGTCAAGGAGCTGATTCTCGTTGCTCAGGAAACGACTTTGTACGGAGTCGATCTTTATGGGGAAAAATCACTCCACATACTGCTCCGTAAGCTTTGTAAGATCAGGGGAATCCGGTGGATCCGTATCCTTTACTGTTATCCGGAGGAAATCTATGAGGAACTGATACAGACGATAAAAGAAGAGCCAAAGATCTGCCATTATCTGGATTTGCCGATCCAGCATGCAAATGACAGCGTTCTGAAACGTATGGGACGGCGTACCGGCAGACAGCAGCTGCTTGATATCGTCACTCATCTCAGGAAGGAAATTCCGGATATTGTGTTGCGGACGACGCTGATCAGCGGTTTTCCGGGTGAGACACAGGAAGCTCATGAAGAGCTTATGGAATTCGTGGATACCATGGAATTTGACCGTCTGGGTGTCTTTACTTATTCACCTGAGGAGGATACGCCGGCTGCACTTATGGAAGAACAGATTCCGGAAGAGATCAAGGAAATGCGGCGCGATGAGCTCATGGAGCTTCAGCAGGAGATTGCATTTGAGAAGGCAGAGGATATGATCGGACGAGAGCTTCTGGCCATGGTCGAGGGAAAGGTGGCAGATGAAAATGCCTACATTGCCCGGACCTACATGGACGCCCCCGGAATCGACGGATATCTTTTCATCAATACAGATGAGATACTGGTGACGGGTGATTTTGCAAAAGTGAAAGTAACCGGAGCTCTGGAGTACGATTTGATAGGAGAGATTATAGAATGAATGTGCCAAATATGCTGACCATTTTACGGGTCATTATGATTCCTTTCTTTGTAGTATTTCTTCTGGCAGATATCACTGCATTTGACAATTACATTGCTCTTGCCATTTTTATTGCAGCAAGCATTACGGATACACTGGACGGATATCTTGCGAGAAAAAATAATCAGGTGACAAATTTCGGAAAGTTCATGGATCCTCTGGCAGATAAACTTCTGGTATCAGCAGCCATGATCTGTCTGGTTGCTATGGAACGCATTCCATGCTGGATCGTGATCGTGATCATCAGCCGTGAATTTATTATCAGTGGATTTCGTCTGGTAGCATCTGACAACGGTATCGTGATCGCTGCCAGCTGGTGGGGAAAGATCAAAACGATCTCACAAATGATCATGATCATTCTGCTGATTGGAAATTTTGGCGGGGTATTTCGTGTACTGGAAACAGTATTTATTTATGCGGCATTGATTTTGACTGTGGTTTCCCTGGTTGATTATATTATGAAAAATAAGCAGGTTCTCAGTATGCAGTCTTAAATGCTGGAGTGCCTTGGAGGAAAAGAAATGGTAGTTGAACTGATTTCTGTAGGTACAGAATTATTACTTGGAAATATTGTAAATACCAATGCAGCTTATCTTTCGGAGAAATGTGCGATGCTGGGGCTATCCATGTATCACCAGTCTGTGATAGGCGATAATGAAGAACGTCTTTCAGAAACGCTGAAAACAGCACTGAAGCGTTCCGATGTGGTCATCCTGAGCGGAGGTCTGGGACCTACGAAGGATGATCTTACGAAGGAAGTGGCAGCACAGGTCATGGAAATGCCGCTGAAGGAAGATACACATACACGAAAAAGAATTGAAGAGTATTTCAGGAACAGTCAGTTTAAGATTATTACCGACAATAACTGGAAACAGGCACAGGTGCCGGAGGGCAGTAAAGTTATAGACAATAAGAATGGTACAGCTCCCGGTCTGATTATGGAGAAAAACGGAAAGACAGTGATTCTTCTCCCGGGCCCGCCAAATGAACTGAAGCCGATGTTTGAGAATGATATTTTCCCGTATCTTAAAAAGCTGCAGCCGGAAATCATCTGCTCCAGTATGGTAAAGATCTGTGGACTTGGAGAAAGCTATGTAGAGACACAGATTTCCGACCTGATCGAATGTCAGACAAATCCTACGATTGCTCCCTATGCGAAAACGGGAGAGGTTCATTTGAGAGTTACCGCAAAGGTTTCCGATGAGAAGGAAGCAAAGAAGCTGATCAAACCGGTTGTGAAGGAGTTAAAAAACCGATTTGGTAATCACATCTATACGACAGATGAACATGAGACACTGGCTGAAAATGTATTGAAACTTTTGAGAGAACGTGAACTGACACTTACGACTGCAGAGTCCTGTACCGGCGGTATGCTGGCAGCAAGGCTGACTGATGTTCCGGGATCCTCTGATGTATTCAGGCAGGGGCTTGTTACCTATTGCAATAAAGCAAAGAGAAAGCTTCTGGAAGTAAAAAAGACGACGCTGAAGGATTGCGGCGCAGTCAGTGAGAAAACAGCCAAGGAAATGGCAAAGAACGGCGCTTTTATTACAGGAGCAGATGCATGTATATCGATTACAGGTATCGCCGGACCGGATGGTGGCAGTGATGATAAACCGGTAGGTCTGGTTTATATGGCCTGCAGCCTGAATAATAAAATTACAGTGAAGGAATTCCATTTCCAGGGGAACCGGCAAAAGGTTCGGGAATATGCAGTTGTCCGTGCATTAACACTGTTGCGGGACTGTATCCTGGAAAACGATGAAAAAAAGGAAAATTCATAACTACCCAGAACAGCAGACAGGCCCCTCATGAGTGAATGGTCTGCCTGCTGTTCTTATACGTTCATGCATTTATTTCAGTAATTTCATCATCATGCGGATCTTATCAATCTTTGCAATTTCTTCCTGTGATTTTCCCATCTTGAGTACTTCTATAATCATATCGGTTTCATCCGGTGAAAAAGTCATTCCTTTTTCTTTCGACTGGGAAGCCGCAGTCATGAGAAACGGAAGCATTTCATTCTGACTTTTTCCCGCTGTCTGCTCAGACATGGACATAAGCATCTGCAGTTTTGCAGGATCAATATTCTTCAGATTCGGGTTATTCATCCAACTGGTATCACTCATAAGAATCTCCTTTCCGGTGATTAAAACATTTCCTGGCAGCTTTCAAAAAGGGACTGCTGTTCCGGCGACAGGATATTTTTCAGAAAATCTGTGGTATCCCCGTCATCCTTTAACGATGTATACAGACTGATCATCTGCATCATCTGGATGCATTGGTCTATAGAAGCCTGCTCTTCATGGCTGCAGTAACTGCGAAGATCCTGAAGCATGTCAGATGGAGTCGTATGTGTATGTTCCATGCAGCATGCTTTTACATCCGGAACAGACTGATAATATCCAAGGATATTCGTAAGTTCAGACGCTTTGATGAAAAGTGCCATAAACTGCTGACCCGGCTGCGGCAAATAGTTCAGGGCAGCCTTCAGCATTAGAAGGTGGTTCCCGTTTGCAATCTGATCAATAGCGGGAAGCATTTTCAGAGTATCTTCAAGCATAGAAACTGCTATCCTGTGGTTACTGTTCACATCGTGACCAGCAACATCCTTTTTTCCATATTTATATGAGTATTCAGATTTAATTATGCTTCTCTGTAAATAAAACACACCGCTTAGAGCTTTGCGCACTTGAATGTGTGGAATGCTTAGCTGCGCACGTGCTAACTTCGATGACATACGAACGTGTCAGCACACTAATATCATACATTAGTAGTAGCTATAAGCAGCTGATTTCTTCAGATCAGCAATTCAGGAAGGAGTTCTTATGAAAACGAGATTAATCATAGACGGGAATGCATTTTATGAAATTGATGAAGAGTGTATGGAAAGAAAAGAGCAGGATAAAGAACGAAAAAAAAGAGCAGCGGAGATTGATCAGCCCCCTGTCAAGTAGACAAGGCAAATATCTAAAATAAGTCTATAGAT
>OLOS01001328.1_pt1 | contig 20684 bp, 20 predicted proteins | sample 1672631 | NCBI WGS metagenome assembly OLOS01 (sample SAMEA3136707, study PRJEB25190) | human gut metagenome | biome: human gut; feature: human-associated habitat; material: faeces | place: Austria | collected 2013 | reverse complement strand
AGCCAATTGAATTTTTTTAATACATAATAGTATCTGGATGCTTCTTCGAGTTCTATTAGTTCTTCGGAGGTTATAGTTTTATTATTTTTCTTTGGTTTAAGGGTGTTAATAGTCTTTCTGAATCTGTTCTGAACACGAATTCTTACTCTATCAACCCTGCGAGTTAATTCCTGGATTACATGAAAGTGGTCAGTTATACAACATGCATCGGGAAAAACATGTTTTACGACGATTCGATATGTTTCCCACATGTCAAATGAGACATATTTTACTTTCTTACGCTCCTCCAGTGGAATGAGCATGAAATAATTAAGCAGGTTGTATTTGCGTCTGGATGGAAGTACATCCACAATCTTCTTGTCCAGGTAATCCATGATTACACATACATAATCACTGTCATGAGACTTGAAGGCGTACACTTCATCCAGAGCCAGGCATTCAGGAAGCTGTCTTCTGGAGATGTGGACATGTTTGTCGAAAATATTAATAACAGATGTAGCGGATATGCCATATCTTCTAGCGACATCAGTAAAGGTTGCATTTGGAGCCTTGAGATCTCTGAGAACATTGAATACAGTAGCTACAGAGAGTCTTCCTCCAAAAGTGAAGGGATTATTTTCATAGAATGTCTTCTTGCAGTGGGGACACTCGTATCTCCTTGCATGATAGATGATATAGCAGTTAGTTATGCTCAGAACGGAATGGGTTATCTTCTTATCCGTGTAGTCCTTCACCCTGCTTGTCATATGCCCGCATACAGGACACTGAACCCAGGTCTTATTAAGCGTGATATTAACGTACATTCCGTCCTTTCTGCGGGTGATGGAGAAATCTTGAACGTTCTCTCTTTCCAGATTAAAGAACTTTAGCAGATCATTATCGGAAATGAGTGCATTAGGGGTATCGTTTTCAGCGACTTCATTGTCAGCTGGAGAATTATTACTAGTTTTCATGTATAGTACAGCTCCTTTCGTTTTTATAATGAAAGAATATCAATAAAAAGAGCTGTACTATATAAAAGTCATGTGAAGAAGCGTAAAAAAATCAAGGTAATTTTTTCTGGTATTCATTTCACAGAAGGAATCATAATCAAAGGGATAAGTCAGATACTTATCTTTAAGATAAGCAGCATGAGAAGATACAAGAAAGTCTATGCCAGCTAAAACATCAACAATCAAGTCATAAGAAGCAATGGAATAGGGAATCATATCTTCAATGAGAACTGCATGAGTAGAACCGCATTCAGGACATCTTAATCTTTGTATTGTGATTTTATGACTACGTTTAAAGAAATCAACATAGCGGCTATAAGATGCATGCGCACGGAGACCTCTGGAATTACATTTAGGGCATGATAGTTCATCGAAGTTCAGGGATCGAATAATTTTTTTATATTGATTTTCAGTAATATGCTTGATTTTAGATGAAAGTTTTATTATTATCATAGTGTTCTTATTGGACAGGATAAGCATTTCGGTGGCCAAACTTCGATGCTTATCCTTTTTTTCTTTCTATAGATTTATTGACCTTAAGACCATGATAAATGATTTATGAAATAAACAAAACAGATAGCGAAAAACTGCCCCTAAAAAGTTTACAGCCCAAAAGCAAAGCCAGGAGTTCATACCCCTGACTTTTTCAAAGCTTGAGTAAACCCCAAGTCTATTTAGTTATTCAAATAAATTCTGCTTTCAGGGCTGTTCATTTGAACAGTCTTTTTTAATACTTTAATGCTTCTTCAATATCTTTGATTAAGTCTTCAGGATTTTCTAAACCGATAGATAAACGAATAAGTGTTGGATCAACACCTGCTTCTTTTAATTGTTCATCTGTCATCTGACGATGTGTATGACTTGCTGGATGTAGGATACAAGTCTTTGCATCAGCAACATGAGTGACAATATTAATAAGCTGTAAGTGATCCATGAAAGTCACTGCTTCCTTCTTATCACCCTTTAAACCAAAGCACATAACACCACATGTACCATGAGGCATATATTTATTTGCTGCTTCATGATATTTATCATCTTCTAGTCCTGGATAGTGGATCCATTCTACTTTTGGATGATTCTTTAAGTATGTAGCGACTTTTAAAGCATTTTCACAATGTACACGCATACGTGCTGGTAATGATTCAATTCCAATATTTAATAAATAACTATTAAATGGTGAAGGAATAGATCCTAAGTCACGCATTAACTGTGCAGTGGCTTTAGTAATATAAGCTGCTTTACCAAATCTCTTTGCATAAGTGATTCCATGATAACTATCATCAGGAGTAGTAAGTCCTGGGAACTTTTCTGCATGACTCATCCAGTCAAAGTTACCACTATCAATAATAGCGCCACCTACACCAGATGCATGACCATCTAAATATTTAGTTGTAGAATGAGTTACAATATCTGCACCCCATTTAATAGGCTGACAATTGGCTGGTGTTGCGAATGTATTGTCCACAATTAAAGGGACACCATGTGCATGGGCAATAGATGCAAACTTTTCAATATCTAATACTTCCATTGTAGGGTTAGATAATGTTTCTCCAAACATACACTTAGTATTTTCTTTAAATGCTGCATTGATTTCTTCTACAGATGCATCCTGATTAATAAAAGTCACATCAACACCCATCTTTTTCATAGTCACTGAAAGTAGGTTATAACTACCTCCATAAATATTACCAGAAGCAACAACATGTCCTCCTGCTTCACAAATATTAAAAATCGCAAAGAAATTAGCTGCCTGTCCTGAACTTGTCAACATACCAGCATAGCCACCTTCCATGCTTGTAAGTTTAGCTGCTACTGCATCATTAGTAGGGTTTTGTAAGCGTGAATAGAAATAACCATCTTTTTCTAAATCAAATAACATACCCATTTCTTCACTTGAATCATATTTAAAAGTAGTACTTTCATAAATTGGTAACTGTCTTGGTTCTCCATTACCAGGCTTCCAGCCTTCATGGATTGCTTTTGTTTCTAATTCCATATAATCTCCTCCGTTTTTAAACATTATATACCATAAGGGTTGTAGGGAATTAAACTTTTTTTAAAAAATCTTAAGTAATTTCTAATTGTTTTAGGGAATAAGTATATAGAAGGAGGAATAAAAATATGAATGAAGTTAAATTACAAGGTCAGATTACATCTGATCCAGAAGTGAAAGAATCTAGAAATGGAATACTTAGAGGTTCTTTCTTACTTACTACGAAAGGAGGGACTGAAGATAGACCACGTTATGATTATATACGTTGTGTAATCTGGGATGAGAAAGCGCAGTATGTTGTAGACCACTTTGAAAAAGGTCAGTCTGTGTCTATTGAAGGAAGTGTCAGAGGACGCTTTTATCCAAATCGTTCAGGAACAACTTCATATGCTATGGAAATCTATCCAGAACATATGGTATGTGAAGATTCTAACTATTCATTCTAGAACATGCATGAATGATGATTGAGTAATGCATGTTCATGCGTGTATAATGTATCTCGAAAGTGAGGGGTACATGATGAATAGAAAATATTTTTTCTTTGATATTGATGGAACTTTAGCTGTAGGTACACCAGGAGATCAGTATATTCCTGAATCCACACAATATACTTTAAAACAGCTAGAAGCAGAGGGTCATTTTATTGCGATTGCGACAGGTAGAAGTTATGCCATGGCACATGATTATATGCATGAATTAGGTTTTCATAATATGATCAGTGATGGAGGGAATGGAATTACTATTGATGATCAGCTCATTGGTATTGAACCATTGGATTATCAATTATGTCTTGATTTAATAGATGAATGTGAGAAGAAAGGTTTGATATGGGCTTTTTCTCCTGACAACAAAACAAGAAGACTTGCACCAGATGATCGTTTTTATGAGTTTACTCATGATATTTATATGAAGACAGAAGTGGTAGAAGGTTTAGATCCACGTGATTATGATCAAATCTATAAGGTATATATTGCCTGCTTTAAGGGTGAAGAAGAGAAACTAGAATCTTTAAAGAAGTTACCGTGGTGTCGTTTTCATAAGGAATACTTGTTTGTAGAACCAGGAGATAAGAGCAAGGGTATTAAACGTATGGTGGAGCATCTTGGTGGGGATATTAAAGATGTTGTCGTATTTGGTGATGAAAAGAATGATTTGTCTATGTTTATTCCAGAGTGGACAAGTATTGCGATGGGTAATGGTATAGATGAATTAAAGAAGAAAGCCACCTATGTGACTACTGATGCCGACAAGGATGGTATATACAATGCCTGTCTGCATTATGGATGGATCAAGGAAAGATATCTGTTGGCACTCGATATGGATGGTACACTTCTAAAGTCTGATAAGACAATTTCTAAAAATACAGCAGCTTCTTTATATGAAGCAATTAATAGAGGACAGAGTATCTGTTTATGTACAGGAAGAGGGCTGGCAGAATTAAAGGATTATGAAGGTGAATTAGATTTCTGTGATTATGGAATATTACTGAGTGGATGTTTGATCTATGATTTTAAGAATGATCAGCCATTAGAAGTTCATTCTTTTGATACAGATGTATTTACACAGATGATGGATATTGTGAAGAAAGAGGATGTGATGTTGTATTTACTAGACTCCTCGCATTCTATTGCCTCTCAAAAAGATGTAGAGAATATGCCTTACTACAATATGGCTATTTATCAATCTATGTTTGAAAGCCGTGCATTTGTTGTAGAAGATATTTATGAATATGCAGAAGAACATAAGAATGAGATTCTTAAGTTCTGTTTATATAATCCAAGTGTTGACGCAATGAATCAGCTTTTAAAGAAACTAGAAGTATTTCCAGTCAGCTGTGCTGTGGTAGAAGAAACAGCTATTGAAGTCACACCTTTAGGTATTACTAAAGGTGCAGGACTAGAATCTCTATCATCTTACTTAAATATCCCTATTGAAAATACAATCATGATGGGAGATAGTGGAAATGATATCGAAGCATTCCAGAGTGCTGGTAAAGCCATTGCGATGGGGAATGCGACAGAAGAAATTAAGAATTTAGCTACTGAAATTACATTAGATAATGATCATGATGGAATAAAGGTAATTGTAGATAAATATCTTTTGTAAGTAATAATGATTTCGTGTAGAATACCCCTTTGTAGGAGGGGGAAATCATGCGTTATAAAAATCATTTATTACTACTACTTACAGCCTTCATCTGGGGCTGTGCCTTTGTAGCACAAAGTGCAGGTATGGACTATGTAGGACCATTTACTTTTACTGCCTTACGTAGTTATTTAGGTGGACTAGTTTTATTACCACTTATTTATTTCTTTGATCATACAATGGACTTCAAGGATAAGAAATTATGGGCAGGTGGAATTGCCTGTGGTATTGTATTAGGTCTAGCAAGTGCCCTGCAGCAGTTTGGTATTCAGTATACAACTGTAGGTAAAGCTGGATTTATTACAGCACTTTATATTATTGTTGTACCATTCTTTAGCTTATTTTTAGGGAAGAAGTTAAGTCCTAAGATTGGTATATCTGTTGTCCTAGCAGTGATTGGTCTTTATTTATTATGTATGACAGGATCTCTTTCTTTAGGTAAAGGTGACTTATTAGTATGTGCATGTGCCTGTGTATTCGCATTACATATTCTTGTCATTGATCACTATTCACCTTTAGTAGATGGGGTAAAGATGAGCTGTATTCAGTTCTTCACATGTGCATTATTAAATACTATTCCTATGTTCCTATTTGAAGATGTAACTATGCATAATATCATGGCAGGATGTGCACCTATTCTCTATGCTGGATTATTATCAAGTGGAGCTGGTTATACATTACAGATTATTGGACAGAAGGGTATGAATCCTACAGTAGCTTCTATTTTGTTGAGTATGGAGTCTGTATTCTCAGTACTTGCAGGATGGGTGATCTTAGGTCAGAGTCTTACAATTAAAGAAGGATTGGGCTGTGTACTTATGTTTATTGCGATTATTATTGCACAGTTGCCAGACAAAAAAACCATTCAGAATTAATTTCTGAATGGCTTTTTTTTAGTTGAAAGCTTTTTTTCTTAGGATCATATAAGTGATAAGATGGGCTGCTGCAGTAACAACCCATGTTACTGGATATGATAAATAAATAGAATTAAGTGTATGGAAGTATTGGAAGATAGTAAGAATCCATAAAACTCTTAGTCCACATGCACCTATTAAAGATACAATCATAGGAATAGTAGAATAACCTAAACCTCTTAATGAACCAACTATGACATCCATCCAGCCACATATGAAATAAGGGACACATATATATAATAATCTTTCATGACCATAGGCAATAGCTTGTACATCTGTTGTATAGATACGAATGAGTTCATCCGCAAAGAAGTAGACAAGATTACCCAAAACAAGTCCTACAACTGTGACTATTCCAATACATAATACAAGGACTCTATCGACTCTCTTTCTATCATTAATACCATAGTTCAGACTTGTGAAAGTGACACATGCCTGATAGATGGCATTCATAGATTGATAAACAAATCCTTCAAGTGATCCTGCTGCTGCATTACCCGCCATCGCAATAGAACCAAATGAGTTAATAGATGACTGAATCAGAATATTAGAAATAGAGAAGATAGCACCTTGTAATCCTGCAGGTAAACCAATTTTGAATATCTGAATCACTTTATCTTTATGAAACTTTAAAGCATGAATATCTAAATGAATGACAGTACTTGTTTTCATCAAGCAGTTAATAATAAGTATTGAAGAAACAAGTTCTGCCGTAAATGTTGCAAGTGCGACACCAGCTACATCCATCTTGAATATAATAACAAATATTAAGTTTAATATGACATTTACAACACCCGCTACAATAAGGAATATAAGTGGTCTTTTTGTATCACCAATGGCACGTAATATGGCAGCACCAAAGTTATAAAGTGCAACAAAGGGCATACTTACAAAATAGATACGTAAATAGGTTGTTGCAAGATTGATGACATCATCAGGTGATCCCATCGCTTCTAGAATCATTCTTGCACATGTCACACCAATAATCGCAAAGATCAAGCCAAAGACAATTGCGAGTAGTATGGCAGAGTGTACTGTTTCATGGGTATCTTTGTCTCTTTGTGAGGCAATAAAACGTGCAACTAGTACATTGACCCCAACGGATAAACCAATAAATAAACTCACTAATAGATTGACAACAGAAGATGTAGAACCTACTGCCGCAATAGAACGTGGACCAGCAAACTGTCCTACCACAATAACGTCTGCTGCATTAAATAATAACTGTAGCACCCCTGAAAACATTAATGGTATAGAAAATATTAAGATCTTACCAAGTAATGGACCATGCGTCATATCCATTTGATATTGATCTTTCTTCATGAAATCCCCTCCTCATGACTATAGTCTAACACAATAAAAAGAAAGGCGTTGAGAAGTTTCAAAAAGTGTAAATGAAAGTAACACTTTTTTTTTAGAGAACCATTCGTTATAATTGTTTTGGAAAGAGGGGAGTGAAAAAATGATATTTCACGAAGTTGAATTATCTCATACAAAAGAAATTATGGATTCATATGAAGTGAATCCTATTATTGCGAAATATGTAGAACATAGAGGCTTCACAAAAGAAGACTATGAAGCACTCAACACACCATTCTATTATAACTTTACAGATTTAGAGAATGGTGAAGCAGCATTGAATCTCATTAAAGAAGCATGTGCTTCTAAGTCTAAGATTCATATTTGTATCATGAGTACAGAACTACATCATTTATTAGAAAGTGCAATGATCTTCCTAGGTGTCTTAATGGCTAAAGGAAAGTCAGCTTTTGAATTCTTTGATGGTCCTCAGGATAATTTTGGTTCTGGTCTTCATATTATCTTAGGAAATCAGTTAGAAGTAAGAGATGGTGACAATGTATATCCATTAGTACCTGGTGGTCATTATAAGGATGAAGATGTTGCACAGAGTTTACTTGTATTACAGCTTATTAATACATTACTAGGTAAAGAAAATCAGTATTTAGCTTCTCTTGCAGGTATTGGTATTCAGGCTGAAGGAGTTCCTCTACGTAATTCTAACCGTTATCATTTAAAGAAGACTTTAGGTTTATTGAATGACTGTCGTTTTGATGCGATTGAGTTTGTTGCTTTAACACCTAAGACAAGACAGAAAAACAATATGCGTCAAAGAGAATTCAAGAAGACATATAATGAAAGTGTTATGTCTGGTTCTATCACAAATAAGATGGCACATTATCTTAGTTCTTTAAATAATGCGAAGAAGATGGTTAAGTACCTTATTTATGGCTGCCCTGGTACAGGTAAGTTCCGTTCTGTTGCACCTATTGCGGATGAAATCAATGCAGGATACTTTATTAGTGATGAATTCCATGATGATGATCGAGTAAGAGATGTGATTCCATTAGAAATTTCAGACTTATCTAAGACAAATATAGAAGAATACTTACAGGTATTATCACCATTTGGAAATGGGCAGGAAAAGACTCCTATCTCTATTGAAGGTCTAGTCATTCATGAAGCACCTGTAAAAGATTATTTTGATCATATCAAGTTAAGCTTCTTTATTCCTAATGTAGGTGGTATTGATACAATCATCTATAATCCAAACTATAAAATTAAGCAGTTTAAACAAGGTCAGAAAGTAAAGATTGTAGGTACATTAGCTATTAATGACTTTACTAGCCTTATGACAATTAACGCAGTACAAGTAGACATTCTTGATTAAGAATGTCTTTTTTTGTGTATAATTATAAGAAAGGAGTGAACATATATGACAATAAGAGACATCATAGACTTATTAGAGTCACAAGGTGAATGGGTGAATAGAAGCTGTACAAGAGATCGTATATTGTTTGGGGATGATCAAACAGAAATAAGTAAAGTAATTACTTGTTGGGTTGCGACTAATAAAGTGATTCAATATGCAATAGAACATGATATACATTTTATTATTTCACATGAGAATCCATTCTATCTCGCATCTACATCGTTACCTACACTTATATATAAAGCACAAAAAGAAAAAGAAGCATTATTAAAGGAAAATAATATTACTATTTATAGATGTCATGATTTATGGGATGTCTATCCCGAATATGGCATTAGAGATAGCTGGGCTAACACATTAGATCTAGATTTTGAAGAATCACATGATTATTCTTACTATAGATATACAAATGATATAATATGACTGTAGAAGAATGTGCACAACATATTATTAATAGAATAAAACCTTACCACCAGCAAGGTATAGAAATGATAGGAGATAAGACGCAAATAATACATAGATTAGGCATAGGTACAGGGGCTTGTACAGATGTATTTGAAATGTATGAAGAAGGTGCAGATGCATGTTTAGTCAGTGATGATGGTGTAAGTAACTGGATAGGTGTCCAGTGGGCAGTAGATCATGATATTCCACTTATAGTGATTAATCATATGACATGTGAAGCACCAGGTATGGAACATATGGTAGAGTACTTGTCTAAACAGTTTCCAGAAGTGACTTTCACCTTTGTATCCAATGATTATGGTATATACCATATGGATGAATAAGCATTTTTAAGCACAAATTTGAAAAAATGAAGTATAAAAACAATTCATGATATGATAATTGTAAGGGAGGGATATGATGAATTGTTTTTTTTAATGCCTTATTTTTATTTATTAATAATCCAGAAGTATGTGATATCAATTACCAGATTGCTTTAGGACTATTAGAGAATGGACATGAACTAGATTATCTGACAATCAATGAACTTGCTGAAAGATGTTTTGTTTCTACTTCTAGCTTAAATCGATTCTTTCGTATTTATGGCTACAATAAGTATATGATCTTTAAAGCATTATTCTCTAGTATTCTTAAATCAGAAGACTATGAAAGACTCATAGATATGTCATGTTAAATACCCTCCTATATGTATTCTATTAGAGAATTAGATAGGAGGGTAGTAGGCACTTTGAGGTAAGTATTAGGAAAGGATGTAATCGTAGATGTCTGATCTAACTGGTTGATCTAGATGATAGTAGATTTCGCATACTGGCACATCGTTAGCCATTGTGGTCTCTTCTATTTTTGAAATATATACTTCACCTAAATAATAGAATTCTTTTGAAGCAGCATCATCTTTATTTTTTCTAATAAACAAATAGATATTCGTTTTATTTTCCGCTGCTTTCACAAATTTTTCCATACCTGGGTTAGTGATTCTAACATTGCTTTTAGACATAGCTACAAAGTTTTGAGCATCGATAAAGTGATCGGCATATTGCTGAGTATCTACAACAGATTCATCTTTATCATAATTAATAAATACTGGAAGAGTATTTGTGCGTATATCATAGAAGTATCCACCAATATTTAATGGTACAATATTCTTTTCCCAGTTAAGCAATCGACAAACATCTTCATATGTATACTTAGAGTATAAACAGAAATCGGTATTCTTATATCTATTAGAATACTCTTTTTTATTTTTATCAATTGCATATTCAACGACTTCCATTACTTGATTCTTAAAATCTTCATTATTAAGTAACTTTAAGAACTGTGGTGAAGACTCAAAATTTTCATCTAAGAAGACTGCTTTTTCAAACGTCTTTTTACTTGACCCTGTCATGAAATTCTGAGACAGAATATTTGAAATAGTTTCTATACCTACATCTGGTAATTCAATTTTATAATCACTATTTAAAGTTTCTTTTAAATGAGTGAGAAGATTTGTTCTTTTATTGATGATTAACTTTATAGCCTCTAATTCTTCTACACGCTTACCAGAAGAAAGTTTAGATGAAATAAACTGAAGATATTTTTCCTCTAAAGTACTAAAGTGAATATGATAGTCTTTTTCATATTTAGATAAGAAGGTATGATAACAACCTAGTGATTTGTTTTGAAACATTAATTGAACATCAATAGCACCATATTGCTCGAATTCTTTTAAATGAGGAATTCTACCTAGTTTTTCTTTTAACTGTTTATAAGAGTCCTTAATAAGTCTTACCTGTGTGAAGTTTGCTGCATCGATAGATTGATAAATTCTCTTTTCTGTAATTTGATCAAACTGAATAGTAGAAGCGCCAGGTGTTATAAGTGAACCTTCACATACAAACTGTCTTAATGAGTCTTTGTTGTAATTAGTTTGTCCTGACAAAGCAACAGGGATTAAGAAGTTCTTTTCATAGTTACCAATAAAATCAATGATGACTACATATTCTTTGGAATCATTCTTTCTTAAACCACGTCCTAATTGTTGCACAAATACGATTGCTGATTCAGTAGGTCTTAACATAACGACTTGATTCACTTTAGGAATATCAATACCTTCATTAAAGATATCAACTGTGAATATATAATCTAATGAATTCTCATCATTAGATTCTAAAGAATCAATTGCTTTTTGTCTCATCTCTTCAGAAGAGTCACCAGTTAATGCAATTGTTTTATATCCTCTCATATTAAATAGCTGAGAAAGCTTTTCACACTCATCCTTGCGACTACAGAAGATTAAACCATGAATACGATCACCGCTATAACCATATTCATTGATTTTTTCTATAATATAATCTACTCGTAATTCTGATGTAAGAATATTGAATTCTGATTTATCATCAATTTCGATTCCATCAATAGTCATATCTGTTATTCCATAATAATGGAAAGGACAGAGTAGGTTATATTCCATAGCTTGTATTAATCTAATTTCATAAGCAATATTATGATCAAACATTTCATATATATCAAAGTCATCGCTTCTTTCAGGTGTTGCAGACATACCTAATAAAAATTTTGGTTTAAAGTAATCGACAATATCTTGATAAGATTGTGCACCGGCACGATGTACTTCATCTATAATAATGTAATCAAAAGCATCTCTATCAAACATTTCTCTATATTCTTTTTTATGAATTGTTTGTACAGTAGAGAAGATAAAATCTGAATCAGTTTCTTTTGTGTTTCCAGAGAAAATTCCCATAGATACATTTGGAATTAAATATTTGAAGGAACGCAATGCTGCTTCTGCGATATTTCTTCTATGAACAACAAATAATAATCTTTTTGGTTTGAAGCGTCTTACATCAAATGCAGATAAAAAAGTTTTACCAGTACCAGTTGCTGATATAAGAAGAGCTTTATCTTTATTATTGTCTCTTAGATTCTTTAATGATTTTAAAGCTTCTTCCTGCATTTTGTTTGGCTTTATTATTTTTGAACTTTGTACTGAAGCAGGACGAAAGGGTTTTACATAAGTTTCTTTATAGCTTTCAATCCATTCGTTTGTTAGAGGTGTAGATAATTCCCATTGAATATCAAATTCGTTTGAAACTTGTGAAGCAAGTTCGCCGTTTTCGTGAGATGTGAAAAATAAGTCCCACTCCTGATTAGATTCTAACGCTGTTTGAGTTAAGTTTGAGCTGCCTACAATAATGTCGCGATGGTCTCCTGTATGGAAAATAAATCCTTTAGGATGGAAACCACAATGTTCTTGTTCAAATACTCTTACTTCTATGTTAGTAAAAGAAAGAAGTTGCTTAAACATTTTAGGGGCATTAAAACCTAAATAGGTAGATGTAATAATACGCCCTTTGACACCCTTTTCTTTTAAATTTAATAGTATCTGCTTTAAAACAGCAAGTCCGGATTCACTAATAAATGCAACTGAAAATTCAAAATAGTCACATTCTTTTAATCTTTTAGTGATTTCAAATGCGAGATTCATTCTTCTTTTATAATCGTTGAAAAATAATTTAGGTCTTAAATCCTTGTTAGAAGGAAAAGACTTATCAATAAAGCTTGTATGCAATGCTTTGTTTAATTCATCCATATAGAATAACTCCTTTAATACGAAAACTAATACAATTATATCATATGTTTGAAATAAAAAAGAAACCAAACGTGTTAAGCTTGATTTCTTGCGATAAGTTTTTCAATAATTTGTAAGTCAGCTGGTACCCATACAACATCTTCTTGTCCAGGAATAATCCACTTACAATCTTCATGTTCTAGTAATTCATAATGATTATCTGGGATATGACATAAGAAGCAATCCATTTCTAATATGAATGTTGGATAATCATAGTGAACATGCATAAAGAATTCATCTACGATTAAATGTGCGTTCATTTCTTCTTTTAATTCTCTGATAAGTGCATTTTCAGGAGTTTCACCCGGTTCGATTTTTCCGCCAGGGAATTCATACATTCCTTCAAATTCACCATAACCTCTTTTTGCAATCATAATTTTATCATCTTTACAGATGATAGCTGCTACTACATTTATTGTTTTCATTTGATACATCCTTTCATTACGTGTTTATTCTATCATAAATAAATAGAATTTCAAAAACGGCATGCTTATTGTATATAGATATTCTTTTGAAAAAGCTTATGTAACAATTGTGTTTAATGAAGCAAAATTATAAAAATGATTTGAAATATAATATTAGATCAGTATCTGAAGCTTAGTATTAAATAATAAGGGTGCCTTAACTATAATCTTATTTTTCATAAACGTTGATGATATCAATTTACCTAAGAGGTAAATTTACAATTCCTTTGAGAAACAACTATAACCTATTACAACAAATGGACTTCAATGTCGTTACAGTATGGGGATGTGAAATCAAAGAAGGCTTTGATCACAGAATGAAACTACTCATAGAAGAAATAACACAATGATGGAACACCCTTTAGTAGGATGTTCTAATGGTGGATATATGACTATGGGAATGGTTAGGACAACAGTGGAACTAGATTGTTCCTCTTTTTGATATTATGAAACTGCTCATATTTGTAGGCTATATTGTGATAGAATATGATACATATAAAAGGGGGAATTACACATGTATAAATTAATCGCATTTGATATGGATGGTACACTTCTTAATAGTGAAAAGAAGATTTCTAATAAAACAGTAGAGGCTATTAATAAAGCAATCGATGCAGGTAAGATAGTGATATTGAATACAGGAAGATGTCCTGCAGAACTTAAGGAGTATAGAGAAGTGCTACCAAGACTACGCTATGTGAATTGTGTCAGTGGTGCACTTGTCTATGATTATGAAGAAGAAAGAAGTATCTATGAATCGCCATTAAGTGAAGAAGAAGTCAAAACATTGATTCAAATTGGTAAGGAAACAGATGAGATGGTTCATCTAATGGGAATTACATCTGTAGTAGAAAAAGACAAAGTACCACATATGAATGATTATTATATGGGTGTCTACCAGCCGATGTATGAAGAAGTCACTACTAAAGTAGATAACATCTATGACTATTATGTAGGTAATCCTTATTCAGTACATAAACTTAACATCTATCATCATTCAAAGGCTGCAAGATATCATACAAGAAAAGCTATTAAAGAATCAGGACTTGAATTAGAGATGAAAGATTCAGAAGCAACAGGTTTAGAAATGAATGCAAAGGGTGTAGATAAAGGAACTGGATTAAAACAGTTATGTCATCATTTAGGTATCTCCATTGAAGAGACTATAGTAGTAGGTGATGCAGATAATGATAAGGAAGCATTAGAAACTGCAGGTTTTGCAGTTGCAATGGGTAATGCGAAAGAGAGTATTAAAGAAATCAGTGATATAATTGTATCTGATAATGATCATGATGGATGTGCTGAGGTAATAGAAAATTATTTGTTGTAAGAGATGTATATACGTTAAAGTACTAACGTATATACATTTTTTGCATATTTAATGAAAATGCTTTACATAAAATGACGACCGCATACATTTCGTATAGTGATAAATTATTTATTGAATACATAAAAAAACCGTATTCCACCCCATTGACAAAATGTATATATGTATATTAAAATGTATATACAAAGAAGAGGAGGCGTATACAAATGAGTAAGGATTACGGAGATATGTATCAATATATTCTGGAATCAAAAAAAGCGGTTAGAAATATCATTTCTAACCACGAAGAAATCTTTCATGATGCTGTAGAGTACTTCTTCGAAGGCGACTATGAGCAGATCTATGTGATAGGATCTGGTACATCTTATCATTCTGCATTAGCTGCCAAGAGATTAATGGAAAAAGTACTAAAGATGAAAGTATTTGCTTCATATCCTATTGTATTTAAGGATGAACAGATTTTCAACAAAAAAACATTGGTTATGGGACTCTCTCATGCAGGTATGTCAGCTTCTACTATTGCTGGGCTAGATAAAGCTAAGGAATGTGGATTCGGTACAATTGCGATGACTGCAGAAAGAGGCAGACCAGTAGAACATCATGGAGATGTTAAACTGTATGTTGAAATCGGTGAAGAAAAAGCAGGACCAAAAACAAAGGGATATATTGGTTCTATTGTTACTTTTATGATTTTTGCATTAAAGGTAGCTTTAAAACAGGGAAAGATTACTCAGAAAGAATTTGAAGATTATCTAAATAGAATGCAAGCAGCAGCAGATGCGATTCCGGATATTGCGGAAGCTGCAAGCAACTGGTACTTAAACAATAAGGAAGATTTACTAAAGTGCCGTCGCTTATATGTTATTGGTTATGATAATTGTCTTGCTGATATGATGGAAGGTACATTAAAAATCTGTGAAGCAGTGAGATATAGTGTACAGGGATTTGAATTAGAAGAATTCATGCATGGTATCTATCACTGTATTGATGAAAACACATATATGCTTTATGTATGTTCTAAAGGTCAGTACTACGACAGAATCTTACGTTTAAAACGTTATTTCGAGGAAGAAAGACATAGTCATAATTTCTTGATTACACATGAGGATACAAATAATCCTAAGGATTTAGTATTCCCATTTACAGATGATGAAGAATTTGCAGTATTACAGTATATTATTCCAATGCAGGTTCTTGCTAGAAAACTTTCATTAGACTTAGGAATTGATTGTAATATTCCGAGTGACCCTCAGTTCCATTTCAAGATGCATAGTTATTTAAAAGAAGGATAGGTGATTTACATGACAAACATGATTCTCTTCTCACACGGAAAACTCGCAAATGGTGTAGCTGATTCCTGTCAGCTTATTATTGGCAACCATCAATTCAAGACACTTAATGTTTTGCTTGATCAGCCAGTGCAGGAAATAGAAGACAGTCTTGATAACCTTATTGATTCCTTTGAAACTCAGGAACCTATTATTATTGTAACTGATATTCCAGGGGGAAGCACAACTCAGACTGCAATTAAGCAAATTGAAAAGAGAGATAATATTTATGTTGTGACAGGTATGAATCTTGGCCTTGTCATGAGCTTATCTTTCTTAAATCTTACTTCAAATAAAGAAAATAACAGAAGAGTTATTAATGAAGCGATTGAAGAAACTAAAAATGGAATGTATCTCGTAGAAGATATGTTTAACACAATGGATGAAATCACTGATGATGGTGATTTATAAAGGAGGATATGACAATGATTCAGGTATTAAGAGTAGATGACAGATTATTACATGGACAGGTAGCAGTAGCTTGGACACGTCATTATAAGGTAGACGTAATCTTAGTTGCGAATGATCATCTTATTACAGATAAGAATATGCAGGTTGCATTCAAACTTGCAACTCCTGCAGGTGTAACACTTTCAATGAAATCTTTACAGGGCGCTGTAAATGTTATTAATAATCCTAAACATGCCTCAAGAAGAATTCTTGTTATTACTAAAGACTTAGATGATGCTAAGTTTGTCTGTGAAAAGACAGGTACAGAAATCAAGGATATCCTTCTTGGTGGTTTAAGAAATGGTGAAGGAAAGAAAAATATTGAAATGAACTCATATATGAGTGCACATGATATTGAAGTCATGGATGAACTTGAAAATGATGGATTCCATGTATTCATGCAGGCAGTTCCTACATCAAAAGCATTAAGTACTGAAGAAATTAGAAGAAACTTTAATAAATAGAAAGGGGTAACCTTATGAGTATAGTACAAGCATTACTACTTGGTTTACTAGGTGGTATTGGAATTTGGGATGGTAGAGTTGGCGAAATGTGGATGATTGACCGTCCGCTAGTATTAGGTCCATTAGTTGGATTGATTTTAGGTGATTTTACAACAGGTATTATTGTTGGTGGTTCATTAGAATTAATTATGATGGGTGTTGTAGGTATTGGTTCTGCTACACCTCCAGATACAGTGTCTGGTGCAATCTTAGCAACAGCATTTGCGATTGTTTCTAAGCTCGATGTTTCTGCAGCAGTTGCTCTTGCGTTACCAATCGCTTCTTTAGGACAGGTTGTTGGTATTCTTGTAAGAACAGCTAACGGATTCTTTGTTCATATGGCTGATAAAGCAGCTGAAGAAGGAGACTTTGGTGGTATTGACAGAGCTCTATGGGGTGGGGCATTCCTATTCTTTATTGCTTACTTCTTACTTGTATTCTTAGGTGCATATTTAGGTTCATCTGTAATCAGCACATTTGTAAAGATGATTCCAAAGTTTGTGACAAATGGTTTAAATGCAGCAAGTGGTATGCTTCCTGCACTAGGTATCGCAATTCTTATGCAGTTATTATTTGATAAGAAGAATGTAGCGTTCTTCTTCATTGGCTGGGCATTAACAGCTTTACTTTCAGTGAACACTGTAGGTACTGCCGTTATTGGTACAGCTATCGCATATACAATTTATCAGTATACAATCTCAAATAGAAAAAATAATGTGGCTGTTGCAGTTGAAACAGATGAATTATCTGACGATCTAGGAGGCGAATTATAATGGAAAACAAAGAATTAAATACTCAGGATACAGTTATGACACCTGATGTGTATAAGAAAACATTCTGGCGTACATTCCCATTACAGGCTTGTTTCTGTTTTGAAAGAATGCAGAACGTAGGCTTTGCATATATGATGGTTCCCGCTTTAAAGAAGCTTTATACAGATAAGAAAGATATTTCAGATGCTCTAAAGAGACATTTAGCTATCTTTAATACAACTCCAGCAGTTGTTAGCTTTATTGCTGGTGCATCTATCGCAATGGAAGAAAAGTTCAAAAAAGCAAAAGATAATGGTGAAGAAGTAGATGAAGAATCAATCAACGCTGTTAAGACTGCTTTAATGGGCCCTCTTGCAGGTATTGGTGATTCATTCTTCTGGGGAACATTCAGAATCATTGGTGCTGGTATTGGTACAAGCTTAGCAGCTAAGGGAAGTATCTTAGGTGCTATTCTATTCTTGCTTATTTATAATATTCCTCATCTTCTTGTTCGTTATTATGGATTAAAGATGGGTTATAAGAGTGGTGTTGGTTTCTTAGCGAGCATGAATGAAGGTGGTGTAGTTGCAGTACTAACTGAAGTGGCTAAAGTACTTGGCTTATTAGTAGTTGGTTCTATGTGTGCTTCTATGGTATCTATTTCTACTCCATTCGTGTTCCATTTAAATGGTACAAAGATTGTTTTGCAGGAAGTATTTGATGGTATTATTAAAGGCTTCTTGCCTTTAGGATTTACATTTATTGTTTATACTTTATTAGAGAAAGGAATGAAGAGTACAACTTTACTTTGGGGTATTTTGATTCTTGGTATTGTTTGCTCTTTCTTTGGTATTTTATAAAATGGCTTCAAATATGTATAACTATATATGTGAAACACCAGAAGTGTTAACACATATTATTGATAACAGAAAAGAAATTACTCATGAATTCGTAGAAGAATTCAAAGATAAAGATATTGAACAGATTTATGTTATTGGATCAGGTACTTCATATCATGCGGGACTCTCAGCAAAGAACTATTTAGAAGAAGTATTAAACCTTAAAGTGTTCTGCATGTATCCTACACAGTTCCATAGAAGTGAAAAAGTCTTTAATAAGAAGACTTTGGTTATTGGCATGTCACAGGGTGGACAGAGTTTATCTACTGTAGAAGGTTTAGATGCCGCTACAGCACAGGGACTCTATACTGCGGCAGTATCAGAAAATCCTACTGCGCTTGTATTTGATCATGCAACAACTAAGACAAGAATTGAAGTAGGTAATGAAAAATGCGGTGCCAAGACTAAAGGCTATGCTGGGACTACTGTTACTTTAATGATGATGCTTTCAGAATGGGCTATCGCAAAAGGTATTCTTTCTGAAGAGTCATTTGAAGGCTACAAAGAAAGAATGTTTAAAGTTATTGGCAATATGCCAAACATTGTAAATGCAGCAACAGAATGGTATGGAAGAATTAAAGATGAATTCTTACCGGCTAAAAGAATTATTGTAGTAGGCTATGATGGAAACTATGCTGATGTTTTAGAAGGTGCATTAAAAGTACTTGAAACAGTAAGACAGGGTGTAACAGGCTATGATATTGAAGAATTCTTCCATGGCATTTATAACTCTATTACTGAAAGTGCACATATCTTCTATCTTGGCTCTAAGGGTGATTATAAGCCTCGTACTTTAAAACTTATTGAAATTCTTAAAGAGTGGACACCACATAATTACTTAATTGCTTCACCAGAAGGTATAGATGCACCAACTGATAAGGAATGTATTGTTCCGTTCACAGAAGATTCTCTCTTCTCTCCATGGGAATATATCATTCCTATGCAGGTATTAGCGTGTCTTGCTCCTCAGGATTTAGGTATCAATCCAGATATCCCAAAAGATCCTCAGTTCCACGCACGTATTGGCAGCAAAAAGCTTGATGGTGTCAGAGACGCTTATAAAACTGAAAAATAGAAAAAAGTTATGGCAATCACGATTTGCCATAACTTTTTTTACTCATCAAATACAGTATTAAGACTATATGTATATTGATCTCCTCTATAGTAAGTAGAAATATACTCAAAAGGACGTCCGTCGGATAAGTATGTTACGTGTTCACTTTTGAATAAAGCGACTTGATCAACTTGTAGTAGCTCTTTCTGCTTATCAGTAGGAAGTACTGCAGAATATTCTGCATCAATACCATCAATGCTATATCCGAGCTTATTAATATACTTATATAGGGAACCTTCTAATATTTGTATATCTATGGTAGGGATAATAGTAGCGGATAGATAAGTGTAACTGATAGCGATGGGAATACCGTCACCTGTTCTGACACGTACAAAATAATGAATGAAATCATCATCCTTCAGTTTAAGCGCATGTTTGATATGAGGAACTTCTTTGCCTCTAACTAGCTTATATTCTATAAGTTTAGAGCCAGGAACTTTGCCTGTCGCAATCATATCATCTGAAAAACTGCCGTTTGTACCTAGTTGTAGTTTTTTTATAACACGGTGTTCTTTTACGAATGACCCTTTACCTGCAATACGTTCAACTAGGTTCTTTTCACATAATCTAGAAATTGCTTTGTTTACTGTCATGCGAGATGTGTTATAAAGTTCACATAATTCTTTTTCTGTAGGAATCTGATCTCCTGATTTTAATGTTTCGTCCTTAATCTGATTTTCGATATCGGACATAATCTTCACATAAATTGGTTGTTTTGCCATAATTAATTACCTCATTACTATTATAACTGAAATAAAATGTATATACAAATTCAAGATTAGAAAATAATATAAAATAGTGCATAGTTATAAAAGGGATAAATAAGGCATACAAGCTATTTTGCTAAATTAGGTTATAAATAATTTAAAATAAAAAAACAAAGCATATAAGGAATAAAAAATACGATATATAATAAATGTCCCCGAATTGCAAGCAGAAACTGGAAATAAGAAGATAAGTTATTTTTTATAGAAAA
>OLOS01001324.1_pt1 | contig 20720 bp, 21 predicted proteins | sample 1672631 | NCBI WGS metagenome assembly OLOS01 (sample SAMEA3136707, study PRJEB25190) | human gut metagenome | biome: human gut; feature: human-associated habitat; material: faeces | place: Austria | collected 2013 | reverse complement strand
GGTGCTGACCGCCTCCCTGATCCGCAACCCGGATGAGCGGCTGCAGGCATTGGCGGATGAGCTGAACGAACGCTGCGGCGGCAGCTGGCTGATCCCGGTCTTTATGAAGGCGATTCTCACCCAGCCCAAGGAGCAGGTGTATGAGACCTATTCGCCCCTTTTGGGGACTCCAAAGGCGAGCTATCTGTTGAACGCCCTGGGGCTGCTGGATTACCGCAGCTATCCGGAGGACTGGGCCTTTGAACGCTCGGGTCCCGACGGGCTGCGCGCCCTGATTTTCTGGGGTGATTACAGCTATGGGACCTATGACACAAGGTTTACGATTGAACGCTATGTGGAGCTGGATGAGCGGTGGCTCTTTGCTCTGGCAAAAGACCCGGAGGGCAAAAAGCCCGCGGTGACATGGCAGACCTATAACCGGGGCGGTGTGCTATACGGGAGCTACGACGAAATGCTCATCAGCCTGCTGCCCCGCAAAGTGGAGAACCCAGAACTCAGGCGCGCCCTGCGGGACTACTTCCGTATTCGCAGCGAAAAAGTGAGCGTGGAAGAAAGTATTACTGTTTACAAAGACGCTGCTGAGCGGTTTGGCGGTGAGTGAGAAAAAAATATCAAGAAGGCAAGTGCCTGAACTGTGAACTACGAAGAAAGGAAGACACAAAATGAAAACCTTTGATCCCGATTACAAACTGCTGGACGAGATGTATCAGGATGATTACTATCCAGTTTTTCTGGTAGACAAGGTAAAGGACGAACTCCAGAAGGTCATCGACCTGCTGGAGAGCGGCGAAACCGACACCGAAGTGGTGCAGGAAAAGCTGGACGAAGCAGTTTGCGGCATCAATGACCTCCAGGACGAATTTTACGAGAACAACAGTGAGATTGAAACGGTAGCCCGGGACTGCATCGGCGTCACTGTAGACTACATTTTGAAGTGGTTTGGCATTCCGATTGACATGGAGGAGGCTATCCGGGAACGGGACTGGTGACTTTTATGAAAATGGAGCCCTCTTTTTGCACGGCGGTCTTTTGGCGTGGCGGAGAAAAGATTGATCTAAATGGACAAAAACCAGATGCGGTACGGTGTCTGTCTGTGACGGGAGAGCGGAAGGTGAATCTGTCCTTCCTGCGAGATTATCCCAATCTGGAGGAACTGACCCTGATGGAAAAGTGTGAGGGTGTAGAAGTTCTCTCCGAGCTAAAGCAGCTTCATACACTGTCCCTATGGCTGTCGGCCCCTGTTTCCTGGGACAATGTTTCTCTCCCCGGCCTGCGTGTTCTCCACCTGCGTGGGGAAAAGAATGGCGACATCGCCCCGCTTCTCTCTGGCATCACCTACCTCCACTTGGAGGAAATGCGGAAAACAGAAGATCTTGCCCTTTTCCTGACTCCGGCAACCCGGCTTCAAAAGCTCTATCTCCAGTCACTCTCAGCTGTGCAGGAACTACCGGCTCTGGATGGGCTGCCTTCCCTTTATGCCCTGAAACTCTACGAGCTGCATAAGCTCAGCGATTTGTCCACCCTCTCCCACAGCCATTTGCGCTACTTTGCCGCCTCTCTGATCGCGGATCAGCTCTCCGCCCAGGCGCTGGCAGATGCTGTGATGGCGATTCCCGATTTGGAGGGGGCCGCGCTTCAGCTGGCGGACCGCTCCGGTCGGCGCTATGGCGGTATCCAAAAGGCCTTTGCCGCCGCTGGGAAATCCGCATTGCTGCGGGAGGAAATCAGTGCTTTGAGTACATGGCTGTTGTTGTAACACAACGGAAAGGAGGCGACCAGATTGTGTGAGAATGCGAAAATTCTTTGTCCCTACTGTTTGACGAGAGAAATTGATCCGGCACAGGCGATATGCTCTGCTTGTTATTCAAAAGAGGATAAATTGGAGCAAGACAGCTGGGATGACCTGCGCAAGCGCGAGAATCCCGATGAAATCCAGATGTTTACCCTGGCCAAGAAGGTGGATGAAGCGTTCCAGGTACCAGAACATGAAGCCTGTGCCTGTAGAGAGAAACACGAGATGATTCAGGCCGAGGCTTTGGAGCGGGAAATGGAGCATTTTCACCGGCGGCGCATTCTCTGTATGGCGGAGATGTTTTCCAAGATTGATTGCAGCAGCCTCTTTCCCAGCTACATAGAATTGGATACCTATTTCAAGAATGTGCAGGATTATGCCCATCAGCACATTGCCACAGAACAGCTCAGAGAGGTTCAGGAGTATCTGCGGTCACAGATTCCATGGAAATCCCTATCCAGTCAGCAGATGGATCTGGGGGCGGAGCTTCTCAACTTTTGGTGCGGAGAAGATGTGTTGGATTGGAGCTATTCTCAATATTTTGAGATTGCGGCGGGGAATCTCAAGCCGTTTCTTGCGATGACCTTATTCACAGAGATTCTGTGCAAGCATTTTCCGGATGTCATGTCTGCACCTGTCAAGCGGCTGAGCGGCAAACTTTGAGGCACGAAAAAGGAGGGTACTTTCATGCCAGACTGGGCACAAATCATATCCAATGCGCTGGACATTCTGAAATTTGACGGAGCCGTACAGGACACTCTGGCGGAGCTTCGGAGAAAGTGGGGCGCACAGGTCCCGGCGCTGCTGGAGGAACGCTTGGATGCCGTCAGCGTACAGTACATGAGACTGCCCCACGAAAAGGGGGCGGCGGCACTGGGACAGGAGCTGTCCGCCTTCGGCTGGGCGCTGTATAACCTGGACGATGAGGACGAGTATCTGTTTGTTCTGATCCCAGAGGAAGAGCTCGGCGCATGGGAACGCTACTGTAAAAAGCAGGGGCAGTATTGCCGCCTGATGAAACAGCGGGGGCGAAAATGGGGCGACCACGCTAAAGAGCAGGACCCTGGTGCGCTGATGCCCTGCCAAGAATACATACTCCAGGATGGATACGATTATTTTTTCAACTCCCTGGCGGGTGATTTTGCGGCGGGCCAATGGAAAAACCAGGATGCAGAAGAATGGAAAAACGGCTGTGTGGCTGATCTGCGCCAGCGTCCGCCCCAGGTGACCCGCTCCCACAGCTTGCCGCACCTTGGGTGCCTTACCTATTCCCCGGAACATGAACTATATGCTGCATCGAGGGCAGCTGGCAGCGGGACGATTGGCCGGGCATTACTGAGCAAGAATCCAGCCACCCTCAACTGGGCCGAACCGTCCCCCATTGGATATGACGGTCCGCCCCGGACCCTGTGCTGGGCTGACCATTCCCTCTGGGTGGGTGATCCCACCAACGCTACACGGATTGAACTGACAGACCGGGGCACCTGCCAGGATGTGAAAAACTGGACTCTGCCGGAAGATGGATGGAGCACCAAATACCACTGCGGCATTACGACAGACGGTCTGGGCCGGGTCTACTTTTCCAACGAGTGGTACAAGGGGCAGATTTACCGCTGGGAAAACGGCAAGGTAACAAAACACACCTTCTCTCTGGATGGATACGACCATCTCTCCGAGGCCGTTCCCGTTCCCGGCACAGGCCACATTACCATGATCCACGCAGTCAGTGGCAAGGGACAGGTGGAAGAATGCCTGCTGGAGTTGGACATGGACACCGGTCGGTGCCGAATTGCCCCCCTGCCTGGAATGTGTGAGGGGCTGAAACTTCGCTGGTTTACCGGGGACTGGCTGCTGGTGCAGGGGAACGGCGAGATCCTCTCCGATGACTTTGCCCAGCTCATCAACATGAACACCCGTGAAGTGCTGCGTATCCGTCCGGGAATGTTCGGCGGGGAGAAAATGCAGCACATTGGAATACTCACCGATGGCACGGTGGTCATCGTCACCCGGCGGGATAGGGTTGGGCCGGTATTTCGTTATCCCATCGACTTCTGGGACTTCCTGCGGACGGCAAACAAGCCCAAAAAGCTGGAATGGCGGGAGTACAAAGAAGTGTACCCGAATCTGCCCATCTTTCTACCGTCCAAGGCCACGGAGCGAAAAATCATTCTCAAAAAAGACAGCCTGACCATCCTGGGGTCGGTATTTACGCCGCCGTTTACCCTTTCGCAGCTGGCGGAAAAGTTGGAGCCTGCCCGCATTGTCCTGCAAAAGGGAACACGGAAAAGCCCCATGACTGGCCGAGAGAGTCCCTATACCCAGGCACTTGCTCTGTGGGACGAGCTTGGACTCCAGGGCTGGTTGGATGAAGATGAGCAGACCATCAAAACCCTTGGTGTTCGGGTAGCGGCGCAGGGAGAGTATGCGGTCCGGCAGACATTTGACGGAGCGGTTTGGATCGGGTCCAAGGACTATCGGGAGGCCAGCTGGAAGGATTTCGCCGGATTTGCCCATACCCTCAAATTAGGCGGTTTTACCGTTTATACCCGTTTGCCGGGTCCTGTTCCAGAGGAGCAGTCAGCGCAGAAAGCAAAGCTGGAGGCCCTCTCCGCCATGGTGCAGATCAGCTGGAAAGAGCCAGAGAAAAAGGCGGCGAAAGCGCAGAAATACAAGTTATCCAAGCCGACTGAACCAGTGCTCACCTTTACCAGCTTCAACTTCAAGCTGGCGGTCATGGAAGTCCTGATGTACGAGAAAGGCTTACTGGCTCCTAAACTGGATGCCCATGAGTTTGCCAGAGAGTATAGCCGACGCAAGATTGACATTGACGCGGAAGGGTATGAACCCATCCCAGAGATTCGGAAGTGGCTGGAGAAATACCCTGTCCCGGAGCGGCTGGCCCCGGAGGTCACAGAAATCGAGATGGATGGCGGCAGCGAGATTTATACCCAGCTCTGTCCATTCTGGGATGGCGAGGATGGAGCCTTTGATCTTAATACCATTACTGAGGCGGAACTGCGCCAGTTCCCCAATCTCAAACATATTACTCTCATGTCCTCCAAGCCGGAACAGGTGCTGCCGGCTCTGGAACGGTGCAGTATCAAGGTAGACTTGCTGTGAGGTAAAAGTATGAAAGCGAAACTAAAAGTGATAAAGAACTGGGAGTTCGAGGAATTTGAACTGACGGGAACTTCCTTCAAATACAGCCCGACTGGATGCAAGGGTATGGTAGCCCGCAGCGAGGATGAAATTGTGTTTTGGACCTATCATCTCTTGCAAAAGTGCAGCGGCGTTTTGTGGGTCAAAGGCGAAGTTTCCAGGTGGATTCCCAGCCCAGAGCCGAAAGAGCAGCAAGATGTTTGGGAAGTTCCTGTCTTGCTCTCATGCGACAGAGGAATACTGTTGGTTTGCCCGGCCAGTAAATCCCTTTGGTGGATGCCGCAGATGGATGGAGAGTGGATTCCGATCCCCATGGATAACTGGTGTGCCCAGGGTATTCCCAAGCCGGTGGCAGTCACCGGAAGCCAGAGCGTTTTCCCTATTGTGTGCCGAGTGGACAACTACGCTGATGCGACCAACAGTTTTACCAGCCTGACGGTAGACTTTGAAGCCATGACTGCACACTGGGCAGAAAGCGGCTCTTGTGTATACAGCAAAGCAGGAACCCGACAGACCCATTTGGCGGCGGTAGAGCGAGCTGACGGCAATTTTGCCCAGGCAGACTTTCACTACAACTATCCTATGATTGGCTCCATACTGGAACAGAATGGACAGTTTTATGCCTTTTTGGAAAGCAGCACCATCAATCCGGCGGGTCTTTCTCTCATGGGCTACTATTGGTATCTGGAACTGGAGGAAAACGGACTATTCAAAAAGAAACTGTGGGGCAAAGATAATTTAAGCCGCCTGCCCGGAAAACATGGGATGCGCGGAAAATTCTCCGGTGACAGGACTTGCCTGATCCTATCTCCCATTTTTAAGAATGATGACTGGAAGGGTAAACAAAAGGTGCTGCGCCTTTCGGATTTGGTGTTGATCGACCTTGCCATGCCCCGTGGATACGCTTCCTTCCATGTGCTGGATGTATGGGGAAACCGGGCATTTCTCAGTGATGAGAAAGATAAGCTGGTTCTTTGTGAAATGACCTTGGAGTAGTTATGAGGTAAACCAATGGAATTATTTGCAAAAAAATGACTTGGGAGCTGGACAATGAGGAAGGGCTGTCCTGCCTGTCCTTTGAACTGGAGGATGGTTACTTTACACTCTCCCGAAAGACCGGCGCGGAAGCACTCCGCTTGGAAATGAATGATCCAGCCAATGGTCAGTTGATTGACCCGGACTGTTTTGAATATGCCCTTGATCCTACCAGTTTTCGCCTCAATATCGTGCGGAACAACCGAAAGGTTCTGCGGTATCTGGAAGAACACCACATCAACACGGAGTTGTATGGAGAGATCGTCCTTCACTACACGCCTCTCAGCAAGCCACAGCTTGAATCATTATCTGCCGTGACTCTCAGGCTGTTTTTCGGTGAACTGCTTTTTTAATTTGAGACAGGATCGCCCTGAATCAGAAGGAGGGAATGGCTATGAACGAAAAACTATTTCGTCCACAATTTGACACCTTGAAACTGTCCGATAAGCTCTGGCTGATGCAGACGCTGGCGGCTCGTTATCATTTGACATTCAAGGAACTATACGCCTTTTCCCGCTGGGGACAAAGCTGCACCACCGGCCTGTTTGAAAAAGGCGGACGGGAGTTTGTCTTTGTTCCGGGCGATACCGTAACGCTTGGCTGGGAGGGCTTTGTCCACGGGATGGACAAGGCCAACCAAGAGGAACTGGCGGATATTTTTGCGGAAATCAAATATGAGGGCTCTGTGGAGGAATTTCTCCGGCAGGGTATGACCCCGGTACGCCAGGCGACCATTGGCCCCATGTTTGTGGGCAGAAAACTGGAGGAGATCGGCTGGGAAAGCGTACCCATGAACGATCCCCGCATCACCGCCCGCCCCGATTGGCTGGAGAACTTGCAGAAGTTGGACAGCAAGGATGGCCGAAGCGTTGAAATCAACCAAACGGTTCGCTTTAAGCGCAATGGCGATAGCTGGCAGGCGTGGCTGTGCCATCCAATGACCTACCCAGAGTTTCGGCGATCCCTGTTGTGGGATTTGACAGCCACCCTTCCCACGCCGGATGAGTGGGCCTATCTGTGCGGGGGCGGATGCCGCACCCTGTTTCCCTGGGGGGATGGACTGGACCGCAAGATGAAACTGCACCACTTTGAAAGCGAGGAAGATCAGTGCAAGCCATACGACATGGAGCAGCCCAACTTCTTTGGCCTGTCTATTGCCTACGACCCCTATAAGCGAGAGTTGGTAGACGGGAAAACATTGACCACCTGCGGCGGCGACGGAGGCTGCAATATCTGCGGAGGCATGGGTCCTTTGCTTGGATATTTACCCTGTTCCCCTCACTGTAAACCGGAGGTTTGGGAAGATAATGAGATTCACAATGACTATGACTTTTTCCGCCCTGTGATCCGGGTGCAGACATCCGGGTGGAGAATGGGTTCGCCCGGAGATGAGAGGTGATATTGTCAAATGATAGAAGCCATTACGAGAATCCACACCACTTCCTCTTCAGTAACGTTTGAGTGTGGAGAAGCTGTCATTCTTGGAGATGGTGAGTTTCGGGCTTCATCAGGAAAAGTGGATGGCTTTATCCTGTATGCCGACACTTTACAGTATGAAAACGGGGCGAAGCTCTCACAGGATGAGCAGGAACATCTGAAGTGCCTGTATCAGCGTTTTGTATTGTACCATGAGGATTTCATAGACTGGGATATTTGAAAAGAGATTTCCCCATGAAATGTTAGCAGATTGAGCACAGAAGTAAGGAGGAAAGCTATGGAATGGCCAAAACGGGCGCGGACGGCGGACTGGGAAAACGGTGTCCTGACCTTAGACGGAGAAAAGCAATTTGAAGCCCCGGAGCTGACCATGGAGATCATGGAGCGGCTGGCTGGCTACACCCTGGTGGGCTTCCATGTGAAAGGGTATCCGGTGACGGATGAACTGCTTGCCCCCTTTGCCGGGCACAAGAGCATGGTCAACTTCGGCGTGGAGGACGGGGCCCTCACCGACGCCTGCTTCCCCCTCTTTTCCGCCATGCCCAGGCTGCGCTATCTGCTGCTGGACGGCAACGCCGGAATCAGCGGCGGCGGCCTGTCCGCCCTGCGGGAGTGTAAAATAGACCTGCTGACCCTCAACCGCACTGGGCTGGACGACGCTGGGCTGCTTCAGGCGGCCTCCATCCCCAGGCTCTCCCACATACAGCTCGACCATACCGCTGTTACATACGAGGGCCTGCTGGCCATCGCCGGCAATAACTACATCAAGCCGGTTGCCCATGTGCAGTTCACCCAGGAACAGATGGAGCACTTCTCCCAGCTTCAGCGGGAAAAGGCGAAAAAGCCCACCCAGTTGGACAAGCAGGCGGTGGAGAATTGCCGCAGAGTGCTGTCCGCTTTCTTTGCCGAGATGACGGAATGGGAGCAGTACATGGATCAGGTTGGGTTTGAAGATGCCGAGGCTGTGCCCCGCCTGCTGGCGATCTGGGAGAAGTATGTGAGCGAAAAGCCCCGTCTGGGCTACCGGCCTCTGGCCCTTTCATACAGCGCCCAGGGCACCTACAACGGGGAAGAATTCCTTGACGCGGAACAGATCACTAAGAACATGCTCTACATCTACACCAGAGAGAAAAATACCAGCTTTGACCGCCGCTTTCTCATGAAGCGCGTGGGCGAGGGTTGGATGATTGACGCGGTGCAGGAGCGGCTGGACGGCTGGCAACGGACAGGATTGTAAGGGAGGCATAATGGATGATATATAGGTTTACGGAAGTATTAAACGATCTTGTTAATTATTTTCTCCTTGGTGACATTTTGTTGCTGGAGGACTGGAAGCGAGCAAATGATCTTTCAGATGATTTAGCGATGGAGTTTACCACAAACGAAAGCGGAGACAGGGTATTTGCCGAAGGAATTGTAATCCCAATGACCGGTATTGAAAACTATCCTTATATCATATTGTTCAACCTCTCTGGTGACAGACCCGAACTGTGCAAAGAAAAAAATCGATTGCAGGTTAGAAAAAGCGGCTATTCCCTCAAAGTAGCTCATAATACGCTGCTGCTTTTTACATGGCCGATATTGAAACAGTTTACGCCTGAAAAGGTGAAAGATCTGATTTCTTACTATAGAGTGCATAAGAAGCCGATGATTGAGCTTGCAAATGGCTGGTATCATATCGAGATTTTGGGTGGAGAAACCTTGCAGGACGGGGACTATGAACCTACATTTGAGTTTGTGATACAACCAGCCACAAATGAAGAAGCCACCATAAATGCAGATATGAATTTTAGCTTTGAAATTACAAGCTCTGCTTATTAAGAGAACCCTATTTCAATCAAAAATGAAAAAGGAGACCATGATATGGATTTATTGAAACAATGCCGGCAGTGGTTTGAACAAAACGAAATCCAGAAGGTAATCGACACCCTGGAGGCCATCCCTGCCGGGGAGCGCACTCCGGAGCTGGACAGCGAACTGGCCAAGGCGTACATCGCCATTGCGGAGGTTGGAGAGGCGGGGCGGCCGCTGTATGAAAAAGCCCTGGAGCTTCTCCAGGCCCATGAGGAGGAATTAGGCGGGGATCACTGCTGGAATTACCGGGTCGCTTCCGCCTACTACTATCTGGACGAGGAGGGCCCCGCCCTGCACTATTTTGAAAGGGCCCTGGAAGCACGCCCCGGGGATCAGGACACCCAGGAGTACATCGAAAGCTGCCGAAACGCTCTGACCCTTCCCCGGTTTGTAAAAAACTTCCGGGAGCGCACCAAAGAGGCTTGGACGGCCTTTGCGCGGATCGAGGGGTCGCTGCGCCAGATCATGGATACCGACAAAACGCACCAGCGCGGCGAAGAACTGGTTGAAAAATGCGGGAATGCACTCAAGACGGCCCTGCGTGATACTTCTTTTGAACTGGGCTTCAACGGGGAAAAATATGAACTGATCCTCAGCCCGGAGGGCCTTCGCTCCCGCCTGTTCCCGTTGGTGTACTTCCAGAAGCAGGCCCCGGAATCGGTGCTTGAGCATTGGAATATCTGGGTAGGCCGCCAGCCCTGTGAGGGGTTCGAGCTGCGAGCTGGAGAGATCGAAGTTCGGGCTGAGGATGTGCAGATGTGGGCAGAGGAAACAGAGGAGCATCAGGTAAGTCTGGTCCTTTACTGTGAAAAGCTGACGCCGATCTTGAAAGAGGACACAGACAAGGTCTGGTGGGCGCTCTCTATGCTGGTGGATCAAACTATCGGAGAAGTTTCCGCTATCGCCTTTGTTGCTGGGTTTGATGTTTATGCTCAGCCGAAAGACGAACCGGCCAAGCTCCTTTCCCAGCTGCCGGAGCTGCTACAAAGCATGGGCCTCTCCCTCTGGCGGGACGGCAGCGACTATCTGGAAAACAGCTATCTTGCCTATGAGCTGGAACCGGTCAAAGATCCGGAGGCTGACTGGCGGCTGGATACCTATATTGGAACCAGCCGACTCCCAGTGCTCATCAACGACTACCTGGGTGCCCGCAGCGATGTGGTGGACGAGTACCACCGGGACGGCATTGCCGCCGGTTTCCTCTGTTATCCCCTGGCGGGCTTTACCGGCGAGGAGCGGAGCAAAAATATCCTGGATTTCCGGGACGCGCTGCAAGAAGCAATTTTGAACCAAGCCGGAGCGGAAGCAGTGACCTTCCTGGGCGGGGCCGCCGGCCTGTATCACGGGTATCTGGACTTTCTGGCCTGGGATCTGCCCGCGGTTTTGGATACAGCGCAGGCATTCTTTGAAGAAAGCGGCCTGCCCTATGCCCACTTCCACGCATTCCGGCGGGATGTGGGCGGTGTGCCGCTGCTGGACGAGAAAGAACCGGAGCCTGATATTCATGAGGAAACCGGCTCTCTGCTCTCGGCAGAGGACATTGCAACGCTGGAATCCTTTGATGAAGGAGTTTCCGGTTACTTCTGGAGAATGCTGCAATGGCTGGAAGATTTCATCAAAAACGGCGTGGAAGAAGGAAAATTCACTGAAAAGCAGGCGCACCAGGATTTACAGATCGCCCTGTGGTACTCCTACGCCTGCAACAACCTGGATGACTATATCCACTACTATCAAGCCGCAGAGTGGATGAAGGACTCGGAGAAAAACGCCGCGGGCTGCGCGACCTGGTACTACCGGTATTCGGTGGCGCTGATGTACTGCGGCAGGCTGGAAGAGGCGCTGGAATATGCGCAGCGGGGTGCCCAGGAGGAGCCGGACTACCCCTGGATTTGGTTGCAAGTGGGCAAACTGCGGGCGCATTTTGGTGATACAGCAGGCGCGCTGGATGCCGTTAAGCAGGGATTAAACCTGGAGCCGGGCGATTATGAGTTCTTGACTTTGCAGGAGGAGATTAAAGCCGGAGCAACCCTGGAACAGATGGAGTACCATTGGATCAACCCCGATGCCGACCAACTGCTCCAGCAGGGGCAGGGCCAAGATGCGGATGATAAACAGCGCGCCCTGGCCTGTATCCGGGTGGATGAAGCGGGGCTTGCTGCATTTTATGAGCTGTTCGGCCCAGAGCGGTATGGCTATGAGAAAAATTCCCCCTGCTGTGAATTCCAATACTCAGTGAAGGAACATCTTGTGGAGCTCTCCTTCCGTATGAATGAAGCTGGCCTCTCCAAGATGGGAACGAACTGGCTGCGGCAGCTCAAGGAACAGCTGGATAGCGGTGAATGGCTGACCCACACCCCTGAAGGAGAACCAGAGGGCATTCTAACAGGCGTGTTTGTGGACCAGACCCGCCGCATTGGTCTTGTCTATCAACAGCCGGGAGACGATCAGTATTTTCAGATTTTCCTGAACCCGGACGGTACGAAGGCGGATGCCTTCTGGTCCACAAGAAAAAATAGTGAGCCAGAGGTTTATTCGGAGGATGAGATGTCTGCGATAGAGCAGCACATCAAAAACACTTTTGGTGAGTTTGAGAATGTGTTCCACGAACTGGTTTCCCCTGACATCCATGTGGACATCTGCGTTGTTCCTCCCTCTGAGGAGCGGGACTATTACACACTGGTGACGATGGGTATGGGTGCTCACCGGATGAATGTGCCGGAGGAATTGGCGGAATACAAGCTGGAGCGAGCAGAGCTGGCCATCGCTCTGCCGTCGGATTGGAAACTGGATGAGGAATCCCTGAAGAATGAGCGGTGGTACTGGCCGATTGGCCTCTTGAAGGTGCTGGCCCGCCTGCCCATTGTGGAGGACACCTGGCTGGGCTTTGGCCATACGATGGACAAGCAGTCGCCGTTTGCGGAGGACACGGAACTCTGCGGCGCACTTCTGGCGGGCCCGCAGGACATCGTCTGGAAAGGCGGCGAGGTCTGCGTTTTGCCCAGCGGCGAGGAGGTCAACTTCTATCAGGTGATCCCCCTCTACCGGGACGAGTTGGAGTACAAGCTGGCTCGCGGCGCCGAGGAACTGCTGGAGCGATTGGGCGCCGTCGGCTTTGTGGTGGACCCGGAGCGGCCGGACGTGGTGGACACGGAGGAACTGGAAGATAACGATGCAGACGGTGACTGGGTTTTGGACGACGCAAGGGTGCATCTGCAGAAGATCCGGGACAAGCGCCTGCCCGTGGATGAGATCAACGCCTGCAGCCACATGGCCATTTACCTCCGCTGGTGTATGGAGCAGAACCTGATGAGCCTGGAGTTCCTGGAGCGGTACTGGGACACGGTGGAGGAGTTCCGGGCCGATCCCTCCGGGACGGACCTGCGCTCCTTCCTCTGGGATGACCTGGGCGGGCGGCTGTTCTCCGCCCTGTTTGACGAGGAGGGGGAGGCCTTTGCCCGATCCTACTATGGGGAGGCGGATAGCCCGTACTTCCCCAGCGACATTGATAACTATGCTTTGGAGTATTTCGGTTCAGAGCAATATTATTCTGATAAGTTCCAGGATGAAGCCTATCTGTTCATCCCATTTGATGAAAACTATTATCAGGCTATGGCAAAAGTCATGGAAAAGCGGTTCGCCAACTGGCAGGGACAGAGTTTCGATGAGGCCACTCTGGAGCCTTCAGACCTTGCGGAAGCCATGATGGAATATCTGGACTGTGAATGCACCTATTTCCCCTCAATGACGGATGATGACCCCATCATGTCGGCATACAACTATGCCAAACGGGAAAGTGTCAAAGAGGGCTTTGTGCCGGTTCTGATTAAGGCGGATGACGAAATCCTGTGGGAATGCCTGATTATGAATTCTGACCCGGACAGCGATGGCAAGGACGACTATGCCTTCGACCCGGACAAGGTGGCGGAATACCGGAAGAAGATGCTCTCCGCCCCCGTCCGGGACGGGAAGGCCGTCCTGGAGGAGCTGATCGGCCAGCGGAAAGCGGAGGCCGGGGAGGACGGCATGGACTGGGGGGAGGAGATCCTGGGCGAGATGGCGGGCGGATATGATAACCGTCGTTTTTCAAGTTACTGGAATTCCGATAATAATATGACCTATCCTCTCATTCTGGCTAAAATCCCAGTGAAGAATCCTTGGGAGATTTTTGCCTATCTGCCCTTTGGTGGCTGGAATGAATGTCCTAACACGCCGGAGTTAATGGCAGTTGCGAAATACTGGTTTGAACAGTATGGGGCGGTGCCCGCTGCCATGAGCCACGACGAGTTGGAGTTCCTGCTCCTGGCTCCCGTTTCCGAGGAGAAGGCTATGGATGCAGCAGTGGAACTGTATGGCTTCTGTCCCGATGTGATTGACCAGGGGCCGGAGGACGCCACCGTGGGCGCTCTGGCCGATGTGCTGCGGCAGTCCACCGTCTGGTACTTCTGGTGGGATTGACGGGAGGCTACTCAAATGACAACACAGTTGTATCTTCAAAAAGCAGAAATGCAGTTGTCAAGAGGACTTGAAGAAAAAGCCCTGGAAAGTTTGTTAGCGGCGCTTACCTGTCAAAACAGAGATACCGTCAGCGAAACTCAAACGCGCTGCCTTTTGGGTGAATATCAGTTCGTCCATCAGCAGTATGTTCAGGCGCAGGAGCAGTTTAGCTGGATTTCTGACCGGGCTGAACAGCTGGAGCATGACTATGATGACCTACTCAATGAGGAAATTCGTGAAGCTGAGGTGCTGTTAGGGATCATGCAGAGATTTGGATTATGATCTGAGCGATGAAGAAGGAGGTATTGTCCCAAAAGTGTTGCGTGATGGACTTGTGTTCAAAGATGAGGATGGTCAGGTCATATTCAACCAATACAGCTTCTGCGAACTGGTGAAGCACCTGTTGGTGGAGCTGGTGGGGATCTCCTATGCAGAAGCCTCCCAGATAGTGGAACGCTCACCGCTGGCAGCGCCAATGGCCAATGTCATGGGAGTGGCGATATTCAGCCATGACCTGCCTTATTACTGGGCTATGTTTTTCTATTATGGGAACGGTTATTGGTGGGGGGACAAGGGTATTCCAGCGCAGCCAGAGGATATGGATGCCTATTTCGCTTTAGAAAAGCAAATCATGGAAAAACACCACTTAAAAGAGCCTTTTGAGTGGGAGTGAAAGGACGGATTTAGTGGGATACGATGTGAGTTTTCAACCAATTTCACCAGAGGAAATGCGGGAATGGTATTTTACTCCCTTAACCTGGATACAGCAGGGACAGGAGGAAAAAGTGCTGGCCCTTGCCGCGCAGCATGGAATGGAGGATTTCTATGCCGAAAAATATCTGAATACCTTGCGCATTGGGGCTGAAACGGAATCTAACGAGCTGTTTGACAAAAGCCACGGCTTCTATATTGCAGTAATCCAAGGCTTCTTCCGAGATTACTATTACACCAGGGGCAGTGCCTTTTCTTTTCTGGTGGAAGAAAAGCCGGAATATGGGCGGTATTTCACGCCATGGACACAGGTGGCGCCGGCTGCCCTTCCTAATCCGGCAGAAAATCAGATCATCGAAAATTACTGCTCCGGTGTTTACCTGTCTCCAAAGCAGGTCACGCAGCTTCTCAAAGATATGGAGCAGGCCCCTAAAGTGCTTGAAGATCTGGAGGAAGTTTGGAGCGACGGGCGGGTTGCGGTGCTGAAAAAGGCACTTGTCGCTGCGGCAGAATTGGGTGTTGGTCTGCTGGAAGCCACTGAGGTGGTGGAACCTAACCCTATCCGCCCCAATGAGAGCACGAGTTATTCCAACCTATACCACTGCGACCGGGACGGGGTGTATCTCTACATGGACGCTGTCAGAAAACAGCTTGAAGATGTCATCAGGAGAAGTGAGGGACAAGTATGAGCAATCAAGTGTTCCAGCAAAATCTGAACGACAAAAAAGGCCCCCAGCCCGGCGGCCCCTTCCTCATCCAGATGCTGTTCAGAGAAAAGGTGCCCATGCCGGACAAAGCGGCCATGACCGCCGTGATGGAAAAGCATATTGGGCCGGTGGAGTGCTTCTGCCACGATAAAAAGACGGCGGGCTTTGCCGCGCTGGAGCATATCGCGGAATTTCAGGACGGCAAATGCCCGGTGCAGCTCATGGTGATGAAATGCGACAGGTTCAAGGGCAAAGGCTTCGACGAGTTCCTCCTGAGCCAGATGTGGGACTGCCAGGAGGACCGGGACCGGATCTTCCGGGAGTGCCGGTATCAGGTGATTGCAACAGATATGCTGGCGGCGGCACTTCCGGCACTGGAGCGGGCCAACCTGGACGCCGACTTCGTGGAGGCCCTGGCGGAGTTGTACCCCACCTGCGAGGCGTTCTACTTCCAGAACTGCGGCAAGCTCCTGCTGGCGGAGGATGTGCGTTCCCATCAGATTGAAGGCTCGGATCGGTTCATCCGCTTTGGCGTCAATGTCCGCTTCTTCAACATTGAGGGCACCGAAGATATGCTCATCGACACGGTGGGCATGAGCACCCTGTTTCTGCCGGATCTCCAGTATCACTTCCACGATATGGACCCCAACTGGGTGGTGAATCACGCCTACAATGTGGCGTCGTACATTCTGGCAAATGACGACCCCATTGAGGACGGGGAGACGGTGGATGGTGTGGAGGATGGCCAGATGAGCCGGGATGTCCAGTGGAAGTGCCAATATGAGGACGCCCTGATCCAGCCGCCCAGGGCGGTGCTGGACATCAACATGGGAGGGTACGCGGCCGGGAACCGCGGCTGACAGCAGCAACTGGGGGTATATCGATGCAAAGGCAAAGCAACATCAGGATCTTGGAAATTTTACAATACCTCTATCTGCGGACAGATGAGGAGCACCCCGTCACTGTAGCCGACATACTGGATGATCTCAAGGCCAGGGGAATCCATGCAGTTCGCCAGACAGTGTATGGGGATCTTCAAGATCTTATTTCCACTGGCATTGATATTGTGGTAGTCAAAAGCACGCAAAACCAATATTTTATTGGCAATCGCCTATTTGAGTATCCCGAGTTAAAGATGCTGACGGATGCTGTTGCATCCTCCAAGGTCATATCGGCGGAAAAAACAAATGAACTCATCCAGAAACTCTGCCGGCTGACCAGTGAGGCAGAGGCCATGCAGCTTCGCCGTCTGGCGGCAATTTCAAGCCGGATCAAGCCGCATAATGAGAAGGTCTATTACATCATCGATGGTATCCAGAATGCCATTCTGGAAAGCCGGCAGATCCAGTTCCAGTATTATGAGTACACGCAGCAGAAAGAGCGAGTTCTCAAGCATAACGGCTATTTTTATAAGCTGGACCCTTACGCCCTGGAATGGAAAAACGACCACTACTACCTGATCGGGTATTCCCATAAGCACCATGGCATGGCGCATTTCCGTGTGGATCGGCTGGCCGGAATTGAGATCCTGGAATCCACCTATGTGCCTCAACCTGATTTCGATGTAGCCGACTATACCAATAAGATGATCGATATGTTTGCGGCCGGTCATACTGTCCTCGTCGAACTCCTTTGTGAAAATCGGTTCATGAAAACAATCGTGGATGATTATGGAGAGGCCGTTCCCACACATCCATACGATAGTGAGCATTTTGTAGCTCAAATCGAAGTAAACCCCAGCGGAACCTTTTATGGATGGGTGTTCAAGTTTATGGGCGGAGTCAAAATTATTGCTCCCCAGAAGTGCGTGGAGGAGATGGCGCGGATCGCCCGCATATTCCTGTAACAATGTGGCGAGGTGTTACGCATTTTTAACACCTCGCCACGATTTCTTTTTGCCCTCTTGAATAGAACATCTGTACGAATTATAATGAAAGCACGATGTTCGCAGTCAAGCGAACCGACCACAAGGGGAGGCGCACGACATGACCTTTGGGGCATTTATCAGTGCAAAACGAAAAGAGGCCAGGCTGAACCTCCGGGATGCCGCCAGGCATCTCGGGATCGCTTATGGGTATCTCTGTGATATTGAGCAGGGGCGCCGCCCGGCCCCGGAGGGAAAATTTGTTGAACGCATTTCCTCTTTTCTGTCTTTGAGTAAGGAGGAGTATGAACAACTTCTGGACTTGGCGGCAGACTCCAGGCAGACAGTCCCAGCAGATCTGCCGGATTATATCCGCCAGCATGATATTGTCCGGGCGGCTCTGAGAGTCGCAAAAGAAGTTGACGCTACGGATGAGGAATGGACGGCGTTTATGGAAATGCTGAAAAGCCGTCAAAGCTGAGGAGGGATTCCCTTGTATGCGCCTAAGTACCGACTGGATGCCATTGAAACCATCGGTCGAAAGATCCTGCTGGAATATGACCGCGCACTGCTGGAAGGCCCTCCCCAGGCGATTCCAATCGAAACGATCATTGAAACAAAGTTTGATCTAATCCTGGAGTACCATACCCTTCGCAAAAATGGGAGCGTCCTTGGAGAAACCATTTTTGATGATGGAGCGGCCATTTTATATGACCGGACAGAGAGGCGATACCGCTTGATCGCTGTTAAGGCTGGAACCATTTTGGTGGACGAGCGGCTTTGCGCGGACAGACTTCTCGGCCGGATGCGGTTTACCTGTGCCCATGAACTTGGCCATTGGGTCCTTCATCAAAAATTATACTCCGGAACCGGGGATGTGGCAGCCTATGAGGGGAAAACCTCCTCAGACGAAAGCCATGGTCTGATTGAGCGGCAAGCCGATGCACTGGCAACAGCACTGTTAATGCCCATCCCCCAGGTCAAAAAATGCTTTTACCGTTTGCGTTCCGGGAAAGGCAAGGATCTGCTAACTGCGGAAATGGCCCGGATTTTTCAAGTCTCCAAACAGGCTATGCGGATTCGCTTAGAAACTCATAATTTGCTCTGAGCTTGGTATGGGAAGGCCCTCTGTTACAGGAGGGCCGCCATTTCCAACACAGTTCCCCGGTTTTACGATGCGTGTTTTGTTCGCAGTCCAGCGAACGCGGAAGGAGGAAGGATAGCATGAGGAAAGAGAGTGTCACTGTCCAGAAATGCAAGAAACAGATGGCCTCCCTTGGATTTGACAGCCAATTGGCCTACCACAGGGTAAAGTTGATTTTGAAGATCTACCGGGACGTGGTGTGGGTCCTCAGTGAGCGCGCAGAGGAGCTGCACGCATACGCATGGGAACTCGGGAATCGGGACGCTGATGCCGGCCTCTGCTATCTGGAAAACTTTGCCCCAGACATCGACCTCCAGGAATTTGAGGAAAGAGTCTGTTGTGTCATGGAGAGCCGTATGCTGGTGGATGTGATCGACCGGGCCCTGCTCCGGCTGAAACGGTACCCAGACCGCGGAGAACTCTACTATGAGATCCTGACCAAGCAATTCATCTATCGGTTCAACAGTACAGAAAAGGAACTGTTGGACGAGCTGAATATGGAGCGAAGTGTATTTTATGACCGGAAGCGGGAGGCGCTTTTTCTGTTTTCTGTCTGCCTCTTTGGGTATGCTGTTCCTGAACTGCAGAAAGAACTGGAGGCGCCCCGACTATTTCCCGACTGATTCCCGATGAAAAACCGACCTAATCCCTACTCCCTTCCGACTTTGCCTCTGCTATACTCAGTACAGTGGCAGGTATGCGCAAAAATGAATAGGACCAGCTGACAAGGGCCGGGACGCTGTAAAGTGTCCCGGCCCGCTGTATTCCTGCCGCAATATGGCGGCAGGGATCAGCCGGGGATGCAGAAATGCGTCCCCGGCTATTTTTCTGCCCGGCATTGGGAGGGCCGGCATGGGCTGGGAGGCTTATATTGCCGAGTACCCCTGATTTCAAGATTTTGATTCGCCATCAAAATCTTGAAATTTGGAGGAAAGGCACATGGAATCCAACGGGAAGTTTACCCTTATTGTTTTTAACACCTGCACTCGGGAATATGAAGAAGTCATGGTGACCGAGGAGGTCTATCGTACTTACTGCAGAACCCGGTGGAATATCAAGGACAATGATCAGAGTTTTTTGACCATGAGATCCAGATGAGCGGGATGATCGGCGGTCAGGATGGCGCCTATGAAAATTTCCGGGAGTTTATTGATGCCATCAACACTCCGGAACATATCGTCCTTGAACAAATGAAGAAAGAGGCCCTGTACCAAGCGATTTCAGCGTTGTCTGCTGCGGATCAAGCTTTGGTGCAGGGTTTGTTTTTTGAGGGCCAAAGCGAACTGGATTACGCAGGGGAGCTTGGAATCTCTCAGCCTGCGGTCCATAAGCGGAAAGTCCGCATCCTCAAGCAATTGAAAAAACTTTTGGAAAATTGAAATTGGAGGGTTATTAAAATGCCGACATCTTCCCCTATACAAGCGAGAAGGAACTGCTTCTCACTTGTTCCTTGAAAACCAAATATCCGATTGTCTGAATACTTTCCTGACGGGGCTTTTGAAAAAAGCAAGCGACGCTGGAGGATGCGCCAAGACCACCTGTAGATGAGCGGCATGGGTTGAAAACGAAGACACCTATACATTTTTGTTCGGTTTTGTCAATCAGCTGATCACCATCTATCAACGACGGCCAAATAAGGTGCCAAGCGGGTCCATCCGTCCACAAAACAGCCTGTGGCAAGCTGTATCGCAACGATTCCGTCAGGGACAATGATACTTCCGTCCAGTCACAGCCCCCACCGAAATGGGGATCAAGCAATGAGGGCGGCCGACAGAGATCCTGCCGGGGGTGAGAGTCCCATGACGCGGTGAAGCCAGCCGCGGTTCAGATGGTCGCCCTATGGAGCTGATGCCAGTGGCACAGTCTCCTGCGCTTGGGGAAGTAGTGTCGAATACGAGCGCCAAAGAAAGACAACACGAATGTGAAGTCTTAATATCAGAAGCAATGGGGATCGCTTCTGCTCTATGCCAGCCCTTTCACTGACCGGAATGACTGCTGTATGAGTTACCATTCCAATCCTGCAAGGGATCTGGTTATCAGAGAAGCGGTCCCTATTTTTGTGGTATTAAGCCAGAAAAACAGGGGGTGCAAATGATGGAAACATACCGCAAAGAGGACATCCGCCGGGGTGATATCTACTATGCAGACCTGCGGCCGGTAGTTGGCTCCGAGCAGGGCGGAATCCGTCCTGTGGTCATTCTGCAGAACAATGTGGGCAACCGGCACAGTCCCACAGTGATCGCAGCCGCGATCACCAGCCGGAAAGGTAAGCATAAACTTCCTACTCATGTGAACCTGGATGCTCCAGTCCCAGGTCTTTACCGCGACTCTATCATCCTGCTGGAGCAGCTTCGCACCATCGATAAAAGCAGATTGAGGGATAAGCTTGGTTCTCTTGGAGAAGACCAAATGTGCAAGCTTGACCATGCGCTGGAAGTCAGCGTTGGGCTTCTCCCAATCTATAATACTGTGCCCTTCCCGGTTTCGTGGACAGTAAAAATGAAGAAAAAACAGAAAGAAACG
>OLOS01001321.1_pt1 | contig 20729 bp, 19 predicted proteins | sample 1672631 | NCBI WGS metagenome assembly OLOS01 (sample SAMEA3136707, study PRJEB25190) | human gut metagenome | biome: human gut; feature: human-associated habitat; material: faeces | place: Austria | collected 2013 | reverse complement strand
TTCCTTACCCATACCCACACCCCGTCGGGGTGTTGGACAAACTCGAATAACCACCGGAACATTGTATATCCTGTAAGTGTAGGGACGCTTAACGCTACATGTCCGCAGGTTAGTACATATATCTACGTTTAGTGGCGTTTTTTTGAAAGGTCAATGTTAGTGCAGTTGCACCGATATACTCACGAATTTATTAACCGCCTCAAAGCACAAAAATTGTTGCGTTTAAGTTCGTTATAAAACAAGCCTTTCCGCTATAATATTAAAAAGCAATAGAATTTTATTATTCCTCGCATCTTTCCGCCATATACATTCCAAGCTCGGCGAACACGGGCGGTATATCGTAGACTGTCCTGCCGTCCTGTTCGCACATCGTGCATTCGCCCGGAGTTGTGGGAGAAAGCATATCCCATGCGGTGACGAGGTTGTCAGTCTTATTTATGCTGTGTTTTTCAAAAAATCCGTCATAAAGGGGGCTTTGCTCATCGTTATGGTACAGATTGACGATATTGTACTTGCATATCATCATTTCATCGTTTGTTATATGAGAGCCGACACCGAACTGCGATATTCCGTCATCGAGAAGTATTTTTCCGACAATATCCAGCACATCTCTTATCATAGCGGAGGTGCAATCGTCAAGATAATAAATATCCTTGTGGAAAGCGATGATGTTCCCGTTTTTGTCCTTAGGCTCGGCGGTTTGGGGAGTGGGAAGCTCCAGAATAAAGAACAGCCTCTCGTTTTCGTGCAGTTTTATGAAATCCTCAAGCAACGGCAGAGTTTTTTGTGCCGATACGTTTGCGGTGAAGAATTTTCCGTCCGTTTTATAACCTTCGCTGAGCTTATCGGCAAAGGAAATCGAAAAACCTTTTCTCATAGTAAGCATAATTTATACCTCTTATTTTCTTCCAGCCAAATACATTACAACCGTCATCGCAAGCCCGAACACAAGTCCGGACGCTCCGAACGCACAGAGCCACCTACTGTCAACTATCGCTTGTAACGCCTCAACGGCACTGCTCCCGACAAATATTTCAAACAGAAACGCAAAAATCATCATACCGAACGTCCATAAAACGCCGAAAATCAGTCCCATCAGCATTCCGACAGGAAGGAACGACAAAAGATTCTTATCAACGTCAGCCGCCTCACATTCCTTTCGTGTAAGCTTTTTCAGCTCTGCTCTCTTTACAGCTATTGCGGCGGCTTGTGAAATATCCTCGTTTCCTGCACAGCACGAAAAAGTGTTTGAAATATGATAACCGCCATTGCGGAACATACTCGAATAAATATCGGCGGTGTCACTGTCAAAGCCGTCTTTCATTATAATAGTTCCGCTCCTAAATATGATTACCGTCTCTCCGTCGGCACACATTTCATCGCAGTGTACCATATAAAGGACATTCTTCTCACAACCGACCAAATACGCCTTATCATAACTCTGAGTCAGATGTACACCTTTAAGCTCACCTGTTTTTCTGAAATCGGGATAAACGCCCTCATAGCCGGCTTTATAAAGTGTATCGGTGATATTTTTTCTTATCCGAATGTTTTCGGGTTCAAGTCCGATTATTTCCGATATAGTGGGATAATCCTTGCAAAGCCCCCAAAAAATCATATACAGTTCACGCCAGAGCGGTTCATATTTCACATCATCAAGACCGCTGAAACGTTTATTTGAAATTCCTGTTTTAGCACGTCTGACATTCTTTAAGATGATTGCGGTAAACTCATTCAAGCCGTACTTTTCGGCATAAGCAGTAAGAACCGGTAATTCAGGTTTTGCTTTAGAACCGTCTGTAATTTCCATAAGTTCAAGCACAAGCGGTAGGTAATTACGCTCGGCTTCGCTGATGAAAGTTTCATCAAAGCTGTATCTGTCATATATATTAGCCGCCATACAGACTACTATATCCCATACACCATCGGAGTTATATGTTTTCCTGCACAGCATCATTTCCGCATTTGCACTGTCAAACTTCAGTTCAAAATCTTCTTCACCTCGTTCTTCGCTCCATACCGAGAAATGAATCATATTTTCATTTTCATCAATGCACATCTCAGAAACAAGTACATAGCTGTCTTCAGGCATTGTATATTCGGTTTGAAGTTCGTCAAGACAAACCTTTAAAATGAAACCTTCCATATCAAAGAGAACAACCGCATTGTTTTCTTCCGTTCCTGTCAGATATATATCGTTATAGAATAACGAATCGTCATTGAATTTGCTGAGTATTTTTTGTATGAGCTTGTCGATATTATTCATAACTGCCTCCCGTATTATTTTGTACTTACATTTTACCATAACTGTCCCGACAGTGCAACCGTAAACGCAAAAACACCGCAGTGGAAACACTGCGGTGAATGTTAATGCGGGAATCTCCGGAATAAAGAACAGCCTCTCGTTTTCGCCATATTAACCTGCTTACTTCTTCTTTATAACCGTTCCCTGTCTTGTTTCCTCAACGGTGTAGCCCATTGCGGTTATCTTATCTCTCAGTTCATCGGCAAGTGCGAAGTTCTTATCCTTTCTCGCCTGCTTTCTCTGCTCGGCAAGCTCAAGAATTTCGGCAGGAAGCTCATCATTTGTATCGGCGGGCTTTTCGTTTACCGACTTTGCCTTTTCGATAAGCGACAGTGAAAGCACCTTGTCGAAGTCAGCGATAAGTGCCAGCTTTGTGGCAGGTGTCGTATCAGCCTTTAATACATCATACAGCGCAGTGATTGCAAGCGATGTGTTTATATCGTTATCCATAGCGGCGGTGAAGCCCTCACGAAGCTTATCATAAGCCGCCTTGTCGACCTCGCCCTGCTCTGCCTTTAAAAGCTGCGCTATCTTAGCGACCAGCTTTTCGTATGCGCCCTTTGCATTATCAAGATTCTCGTAAGTGAATACGAGCGACTTTCTGTAGTGCGACAGCAGGCAGAAGAAACGGTAAATTACAGGGTCGTAGCCCTTGCTTTCAAGCAGGGATACCGTAAGGAATTCGCCCTTTGACTTGCTCATCTTGCCACTGTTTGTATTGAGGTGGTGAACATGGAACCAGTAGTTGCACCACTTATGACCGAGGTAAGCCTCACTCTGTGCTATCTCGTTTGTGTGGTGAGGGAATGCGTTGTCGATGCCGCCGCAGTGAATGTCAAGATATTCACCGAGATGCTTCATACTTATGCAGCTGCACTCGATATGCCAGCCGGGGTAGCCTACTCCCCACGGGCTGTCCCACTTGAGTTCCTGATCGTCAAACTTTGACTTTGTGAACCACAGAACGAAGTCGGCCTTGTTTCTCTTGTTGCCGTCCTCCTCAACGCCTTCACGGACACCAACCGCAAGATCCTCCTCCTTGAAATCGTTGAAAACATAATACTTTTCGAGTTTGGAGGTGTCAAAATAGATATTTCCGCCTGCTTCGTAAGCGTAGCCCTTTTCAATAAGGGAAGAAATTACCTTGATGAAATCTGCGATGCAGTGCGTTGCAGGCTCTACAACGTCGGGACGCTTGATGTTCAGCTTAGTGCAGTCCTCGAAGAAAGCGTCTGTGTAATACTTTGCTATCTCCATAACCGTCTTATGCTCACGCTTTGCGCCCTTCAGCATCTTGTCATCGCCCGTGTCGCCGTCGCTTGTCAGATGTCCTACATCGGTAATGTTCATTACACGCTTTACATCGTAACCGACATAGCGCAGGTACTTTTCAAGCACATCCTCCATAATGTAGCTGCGCAGATTTCCTATGTGTGCAAAGTGGTACACGGTAGGTCCGCAGGTGTACATATTTACCTTGCCCTCGACATTCGGCACGAATTCTTCCTTTTTGTGTAACAGTGAATTATATAACTGCATTTTCTTATCCTCGCTTTTATTTAATATTGTTTTCTTTAAGTTCTTCTCTTAGCAGATCTATCTCGCTCTGCATTGTTTCAAGCCTGCTCTGCAAGGCACATATCTGCTGTGCCACAGGGTCGGGAATGTGTATCTGGTCAAGGTCGCAGGCATTTACCCTCTGACCGTCACGGCGGACTATCCTTGCAGGAACGCCGACCGCAGTCGAGTTAGGCGGTACCTCCGACAGCACAACGGCATTTGCGGCTATCTTTGCGTTATCGCCCACCTTGAAAGGACCGAGAACCCTTGCTCCCGAGCCTACCATTACATTGTTGCCGAGCGTGGGGTGACGTTTACCGGTATCTTTACCCGTACCGCCGAGCGTTACGTTCTGATAAAGCGTGCAGTAGTCGCCTATCTCGGTAGTTTCGCCTATTACAACGCCGCTTCCGTGGTCGATAAACAAGCCTTTTCCTATCGTTGCGCCGGGGTGTATCTCTATACCCGTTTTTCGCAAAGCACGCTGTGATATCCACCTTGCAATGAAATAATGCTTTTTAAGATACCATTTATGCGCCCTGCGGTATGCCCTTACAGCCTTGAAGCTGGGATACAGGAAAAACACCTCGAGATCGCTCTTTACGGCAGGATCTCGTTCTCTGACCGATTTTATATCCGCTTTAATTTTATCGAACATATGTTTCCTACCCTTCTCCGAAAATAAAAACGCCCTCGTCTGCATAACAGACGAAGGCGATATTTCTATCACGGTTCCACTTCGCTTCGGAGCTTACACTCCCTTTATGTCTTTAACGCAGACTACACGGGCAGAGATACTGATAAGTCTGAACGTTCCCTCTGCCGACTCGGATAAAAATCCGTACAGCCGCACTTCACCGTAAATCAGTCTGCCGTCTTTCACCTTACACGGCTCTCTGCGAAACTTTTTTCCGGTTACTCTTGCCATACACGGTCTTTGCACTTATGCTTCATTATATGTTTAGTGTACCATAAATGCAACGATGTGTCAAGCGAAAAATCAAATATGCCGTTACTCCGAAATATTCTTTGCAACAGGCAGTCTTACGCAGACAAGAGTGCCTTTGCCAAGCTCGCTGTCAAGCGTCACCGTACCGCCGTAGCAGTTGACGATATGCTTTACTATGGAAAGGCCCAGACCGGTACTGCCCTCTTTGGTGCTTCTGCCCTTATCCACTCTGTAGAAACGCTCAAACACACGATTAAGCGACTCCTTAGGGATGCCTATGCCGTTATCCCTTACATAGATACAGCCTGTCTCACCCATATCGTGAAGCGTTATCTCTACTCTGCCGCCGTCCTTGTTGTACTTTATAGCGTTGCTGACTATGTTTTCGACAAGCTCGTATATGTGCTTGTATGCGGCACGGACGGTAAAGCTGTCGCCTGTCAGTTCTATCGTGACATTTCTGGCAGAAGCCGCAGGCTCCAGACATTCCTTTACCGCTGTGCATATCTCGGACAGCTTGCAGTCGGTCACTTCCTCGGCTGTCGTTTTGTTTTCAAGCGAGGATATTTCAAGAATGTCGCTGATGATTGTTGACATTCTCTTTGCCTCGGTAAGAATTTTTCCGATATAATAATCCTTCTTATCCTTAGGCACAAGTCCGTTTTCAAGAAGCTCGGCAAAGCCCGAAATTGCCGTCAACGGCGTTTTCAGCTCGTGACCGGCATTTGCGAAGAAGTCGGCTTTTAGCTGTTCGGACATACGCTTGTCGGTAACGTCACGGATAACCATAAGTCCGCCGTGCATTGCATCTATTCCGCTCTTGGATACAGGGAATACCTGCACGAGCAAGATCCTGCCGTCAACGGTGCTTTCTACAGTTACCGTCCTGTCTTCGTTTGCCGCTTTTTCCGCTCCGCTGATTATCTCGGGCTTTCTTGCAAGTTCGGGTACGGTCGAAGCACCGTTTTCATCAGAAGCACCGAGCAGCTTAAGTCCGGCACGGTTTATCGAAATTACCGAAAGATCGTTATCGTAAAGAATTACACCGTCCTGAAGGCTTTCAAGTATGAAGCGTTCCTTTTCACGCTCGTCTTCAAGCGTCTTCATATTATCCTGTATGCTTTTACGCATAAAATTGAACATTGTGACAAACTCGTCAAGCTCCGGGTATTTGTGCGACGGTATCTCCTCAAGTTCTGCAGAGATTTTTTCGTCACCGACATATTTCATGCCGCTCATAGCCTTTGATATGCTGTTTATCGGCTTCATTATCTGGCGGGCAACACTGCTCACCGCTATAAGCCCTGCTATTATGCCTATTGCGGCAGCTATCAGCATAGGCGCTATGAACATTGACGCAAAATCCATATAGCTGTTTATATTGTAGCTTATTCTGATTATATCGTCGTCCTTAACCTTCATAGCGGCATAAATCTGATTTTTGCCGAGCGTCTTTGAGTATCTTACGGCTACTCCGCTTCCTGTAAGTTCTGCCTGCTTTATCTCCTCACGGGTGCTGTGGTTATCGTCCGGCTCACCGTCGATATAGGTATCTACAAATACAGTTCCGTCCTTATTGATAAAGCTCACTCTGGCGTTGCCGACAAGTGAGCTTAATCTGTTCGCAAGGTCATAGTCGTGGTCGGTTTCGTCCTCATATATCACACGGATAAGTCCGAGAGAAGTCAGCATATCGCTTTTTCTGACATTCTGCTCCGTGCTTGAAAGAAGTGCGGTAGCAGATACAACGCACACCGACATAACTATCGCAATTACTATAAGAAAACGTACTATAAGCGCTTTTTTCATCTGTACGTCCTCCTGTTATTCTCCTATAAATCTGTAGCCTACTCCTCTTACCGTTTTGATAAGATGAGCGTTCTCGGCATCATCGCTGAGTTTTTTCCTGAGCGTTCCTATGTGCATATCGAGCGTTCTTGTTTCACCGACAAAATCTATGCCCCACACTTTCGTGAGAAGCTCCTCACGGCTGACTACTCTCGCCCTGTTCTTAAGAAGATACAAAAGAAGCTCGTATTCCTTCAGCGTAAGCTCTATCGGTCTGCCGTCACGACTCACCTCTCTGAGAGAGGTGTTTACCGTTATGCCGCCTGCAGTAATCTTATCGGAAGCGCTGTCCGACGTGCTTCTGCCGGAACGCCTTAAAAGCGCCTTTATTCTTGCGGCAAGCTCCATAATGCCGAACGGCTTTGTGAGATAATCGTCTGCGCCGTTTTCAAGTCCGAACACCTTGTCTATCTCGGCTGATTTTGCTGTCAGCATAAGTATCGGCGTATTCTTTGTCTGCTCGTTTTCACGAAGAATCTTCACTGCCTGCACACCGTCCATACCCGGCAGCATTATGTCGAACAGGAATATATCCGGCACCTGCTTTTCGGCTGCGGCAAGACAATCCTCCGCACTGACAAAGCTCTCCACCTCGTATGAATAAGCCGAAAGAGCGACCGTCACAAGCTCTCTTATACTGTCATCGTCCTCAGTTATATAGATACGTTCAGCCATTGTATCAGCCTCCAAAGTTTATATAATACGGGTATTCTTGTATTCTCCCGTCTTGAAGAATTCCACCCACTCGCAGATATTTACCGCATGGTCGGCTATTCTTTCAAGATATTTTACTATCATAAGGGCATCGACCGCAACATCACCGCTGCAATGCTCGCTCTTTATAAGCTCTACTATGCGGTTTCTTATAGAAACGAACAGCTCATCAACCTCATCGTCAGCCTTTATCGTTTCATTCGCAAGCTCCATATCGGTTGTTACGAATGAATCTATAGAGTGTGAAACCATTATTATTACCTTTTCGCTCATAGTCTGTATCTCTTTTACTATGTGCATAATTGCGGATACGTCTGCGGTAAGGCTGATCTCCGCAATATCTGCGGCATTGTCGGCTATACGCTCCATATCTGTCACCATTTTGAGTGCCGCAGAAACCTTACGGAGATCTCTTGCGACAGGCTGTTCACGAAGTATTATAGACAGGCACTGGCTCTCGATGTTCTTTTCTTCCTCGTCTACCGCTCTGTCACCGTCTACTACCTTTTTTGCAAGAACGGCATCGCTGTCACGCAGTGCTGTGATAGCTGAAGCTATCGCCTCCTCTATCATTCCGCCCATACGGATAAGATCGTTATTCAGCTTGCCGAGCTTATGTTCAAATGTTTCTCTCATTTCTGTTTGCCCTTTCTAATATAATATCACACATAACGTATAAAATCAACCGAAACGTCCTGTGATATAATCTTCCGTCCGCTTATCAACGGGACGTGAGAACAGTTCTTCTGTCGGTGCGTACTCGACCATTTCTCCTACAAGGAAGAATGCCGTGTAATCCGAAATTCTTGTTGCCTGCTGCATATTGTGAGTTACAATAGCTACCGTGTACTTTTCCTTGAGCGTGTTCATAAGCTCCTCGATTTTAAGCGTTGATACAGGGTCGAGCGCCGATGTAGGTTCGTCCATAAGAATGACCTCAGGCTGAACGGCGATTGCTCTTGCGATACAGATTCTCTGCTGCTGGCCGCCTGAAAGGCTGAGTGCGGATTTATGAAGTCTGTCCTTTACCTCGTCAAAAACAGCCGCACCGATAAGGCTCTCCTCGACTATCCTGTCAAGCTTTGCCTTGCTCTTTATACCGTGTACTCTCGGTCCGTATGCTATGTTATCATAAATGCTCATCGGGAAGGGGTTGGGCTTCTGGAACACCATTCCTATCCTACGGCGCAGTACGTTAGTATCAACGCCGTCAGCGTAGATGTCCTCGCCGTCAAGCAGGAACCTGCCTGTTATCTTACAATCCGGTATCAGATCGTTCATACGGTTAAGGCTTTTCAGATATGTGGATTTGCCGCAGCCCGAAGGACCGATGAAGGCGGTTATCTTATTTGTCTTTATATCAAGGTTTATGTCCTTGAGAGCGTGATTTTCTCCGTAATATAGATTTACATTTCTTGTACAGAGCTTCACATTGCTCTGAGGTACGATTATATCTGACATTGTTTATCCTCTTTTCTTTTTACGGCATTACACCGAGCGTTTCTTTCTTATTCTGTAAGCAACCAGCTTTGCGCATATATTGATTATAAGCACTGTTACAAGCAGTACAAGCGCTGTAGAGAATGCGTACTTCATTTCGGCACCGCCACGCTGTGCGTACTGGTAAAGCTGAACAGTGAGCGAGCCGCCCTGATTCATCACCTTGCCGAAAATATCGCCGAGCGAATTTATACCTACCTCAGCGGCAATACCCGCTGTGAAGATAAGTGCCGCAGACTCGCCTACTATTCTGCCTATGGACAGGATTACCGAGGTCAGTATACCGTCTATACAGCTTGGAAGAACAACGGTTCTTATAGTATGCCACTTAGGTGCGCCAAGTCCGACAGCACCCTCTCTGTAGCCCATAGGAACGGTCTTTATCGCCTCCTGCGTGGTACGGATTATGGTGGGCAGTACCATTATTGACAATGTCAGCGCACCTGTAAGCAGTGAGTAGTTTACCTTGAAGATATTGTAGAAGAACACACTGCCGAAAAGTCCGTATATGATTGAGGGGATACCTGCAAGCGTTTCGGTAGTGAATTCGATAATTCTTGTAAGTCTGCCCTGCTTTGCGTATTCGGTAAGATATATTGCCGCACCTACACCGACAGGTGTTGCGATGATAAGCGTAATCACTACAAGATAAAGCGTATTGATTATATTGCCGAGTACGCCGTAGTTTTCATAAGGATATGAGAACGCCGGAGTTGTAAGGAAGTTCAGGCTCATTCCCTCTGTGCCTTTTACGGCTATGTATATAATCATACCAAGCGTCAGCGCAACAACTATGCCGGACGAAAGAAAAATCAGAGCCTTCAGCACTATGTCGCTTACTCTTCTGCGCTTTTTAGTAAGAGAATTCGTAACTGCTTTTGCCATAATCTATCACGCCTTTCCTGCGGTCTTTGCCGCTTTTTCCTTTTTGCCGCCCTTTTTGAGAATACCGTTGAGTATCAGATTTATTATCATAATGAACACGAACAGCACAAGTCCTATCGCAAAGAGCGCCTCTCTGTGAAGTCCGCTTGAATACGGGAATTCGGCAACGATACCTGTTGTGAGGAATTTTACCGATGAGAACAGCTCCGGCATATTTGCGCTGTTGCCTGCAACAAGGATAATAGCCATAGCCTCACCTATCGCTCTGCCGACACCGAGAACGACACCGGACGCAATACCCGACTTTGCGGCAGGGATAACTACCTTAAAGATAGTCTGTATCTTGGTTGCTCCCAGTCCGTAGCTTGCCTCTCTGTATTCGGAAGGAACGGCGGATATTGCGTTCTCCGAAATGTTTATGATAGTGGGGAGTATCATTATGGCAAGTACGATTATGGCACTTGCGAGGTTTGCGCCGCCTGTGAACTGATGTGTAGGATCATTAGCATAAATGACCTCCTCCAGTGCGTACATAAGCGGCTTTACAAGATTTGCGCCGAGCAAACCGTATATAACCGACGGGATACCCGCAAGAAGTTCGACCGCAGGCTTTACTACGTTCTTCATAGCCTTAGGTGCAAGCTCGGATAGGAACACCGCTGTGAGAAGTCCTATCGGAACACCGATCACTATTGCGCCGAGAGTACCGAATACCGACGTGAGAATCAGCGGAAGGATACCGAACTGTTCTTTCTTTGCGTACCATGTGTCACCGAACAGAAAATCGGTCAATCCGATTTTTCCGATAGCGGGAGCACCCGATATTATCATATAAATTGTTATCATCAGGACGCACGCTACCGCTGTGATCCCACACACGGTAAATATGTACTTCATTACACGCTCTGTAACGTTTGTGAATCCCGATTTTTTACTTCTTATAGCAGATCTCTGCTTTCCGACCGAGCCTACCGCAACTGCTGCGCCGCTTGTCTTTTCCAAGTAAACCATCCTTTCAGGGCTATACATACTTATACAGCAATTTCCGGTAACGGATTGCTACCGGAAAAGTGCTTACTGTATAGGAATTATCGACTTGTTTTTTACTTTACGGGAACTGCACCCTGTGCAAGTACGAGTGCCTGACCTTCTTCTGAGAGAATGAAGTCAAGGTAAGCCTTAACGAGCTTGTTATCGGAACCCTTGAGTGTTGCGCAGATGAAGGGTCTCTGTACTTCGTAAGCGCCGCTCTTTACGTTTTCTTCTGTAGCTTCAACACCACCGATCTTGAGTGCCTTTACTGTTTCGTCAACGTTTGCAAGTGAAGCGTAACCGATAGCGCCGTCTGTTGTTGCTACTGCGTTGATAACCGAACCTGTAGACTCAAGCTCCTGTGCGTACTTGGGTTCCTTGTCGCCCATTACGATAGACTCGAAACCGTCTCTTGTACCCGAACCGTCCTCACGGCCGATAACTACGATAGCCTTGTCATCTCCGCCAAGCTCCTTCCAGTTTGTAATCTCGCCGGAATATACCTTTGCGAGATCCTGGAGTGTGATGTCTTCGAGCTTGTTTACGGGGTTTACTACGAGAGCGATACCGTCAAGTCCTACTACCGTAGCGTCGAGCTTTTCAGCTTCTTCATTCTTGAGTTTTCTTGACGAGTTACCGATGTCGCACTTGCCTTCTGACGCTTCCTGGATGCCTGTACCTGAACCTGTGAGGTTTAAGTTAACTGTTACGCCCTTGTTCTTTTCCATAAATGCGCCGTTAACAGCCTTGATAACCTTTTCCATTGATGTAGAGCCGTTCATTGACAGTGTGCCGCTGAGTTCTTCCGTAGCTGATGCTTCTGCTGATGATGCTTCGCTTGCAGATGTGCCTGCCGTAGAAGATGTGCCTGCTACGCTGCTTGTTGCAGTTTCTGAACAGCCTGTTGCTGCAGCAACTATAGCTACGCCTGCGATAAGTGATATTAACTTCTTGTTCATGTTGTTTCCTTTCTAAAGGGTCATACCCCTCGGAGTTTTCCTGATACTCCATAATGTTTATGTACATTTTTTATCTGCCGTTCGGTTTCCCTCCCGACTACATTTCATATTATAGTCGCAACGGGCTTTACATTAAAGCAAGGAATGGTATAAAGTCGGTAAAGTTTTTGTAAAGCCGCATATTCCGCATAGCAAAGCCAAACTATACACCGACTTTACATTTTTGCCGTGCGACTTTACATTTGATTTTTAACGCTTTACAGTTTTCAGCCGTCACTCCGAATAGCTTTATATCTTGATTTGGCGGTTAATATATGGTAGAATAATATCAAAAGTTACACGAAAGAAGGTATAATATGCCACACTCATCGGGCGGAGGCTCTCACGGGGGCGGAAGCCACCACTCCTCCTCATCACACAGCTCGTCACACCGTTCATCATCGGGAGGCGGCTCAAGCAGAATAAGGACCAGCCACACATATTTCCCCGGTGCAAGAAGATTCGTCTACTACAGAAACGGCGTTCCGAACTACGTCTACTCGGATACCGATTTATCAAAAGGTCCGAGCAAGCTGAGATATTTAATGCTCATATTCTATGTGCCGTTTGTTCTGGCGGCATTTTTGATGATATTCACGTCTTTCGGCGTACCCGAAAAGCTGAAGGTAGATTATAACTCGCAGATAGTCATACAGGACGACGCTAACGTTCTCGGAGATACAACGAAGCTCGGCGACGCACTTGAGGATTTCTTCAACACAACAGGTATTTCTCCTGCGGTAATAACTGTGTACAATTCCGACTGGGAGGACAACTATACCGACCTTGAGAAGTACGCTTATGAGCTTTATGTAAACCGGTTCTATGACAAAAAGCACTGGCTGATAGTGTATTCTCAGCCGAAAGATCCGGATGACGAATTCAACAACTGGTACTGGGAGGGTATGCAGGGCGATGATACCGACAGTATCATTACTTCATCCGTAGCATACGATTTTACAAATGATCTGCACAAGAGGTTACTTGTCGAGGGAACAAAGGTAAATGACGCTATCACCGACAGCTTTAACGCACTTACTCCTACCGTAATGAAGTTCAGATTTGAGGGCGAAACCTTCGGAATAGGACTGTTTATGCTCCTGTTCGTCTGCGTTCACGCATTCTTTATGGTATTCTTCCGCCCCGATGCAAAGAAATACAAGGGAGCAAAGGAAGTGCCGCTTGACGACAACTACGTTGCCCCTCAGCAGACTGCACCGCAGCCGCAATCTGTCGTAATGAAACAGGCCTCCTGCGAATACTGCGGAGGCGTTTATACCATAGGCAGCTGCAATGCCTGCCCTCACTGCGGCGCACCTATTCAGCCGCAGGATTACACCGTTCCCGTACATAACGTCACGAGTACAGCAAACACAACAGATACAACAAACACAAACACGCATTAACAATCATTGAGGTATAATATGAACGGCTCAAGGATAACCGATTCACCGATAGGCGCTGTACTGCTTATAATCGGCTCAGTCATAGCGGTTATGGCGCTTGTCTGTGTCATCATTCAGATTCACAAAAATCATATTTCAGACAGAAGTATGCGCCGTGAGATTTACGGTACAGATAAGCCTGCAAAGCATAAAAGTGTGCCGAAAAAATTAAAGGCTCGCGAAGAACGTTTTCGGGAGCTTGATATTCCGCCGGTTTATTCGTTCACAGATAATTGCTACTGCGAACATTTCACGATAACAGCGAAACGTGAATTTATATTTTATGTATGCTGTCACACGGTTGGCGGCGAAACGCTTGACAAAAAGCTGTTTTTAAATCCCGAAAAAGCAAGGCGGTACATTTTCCGTGAGGTTATGGATATAGTTCTGAACAGTTACGGAGAAGAAGGGTATCAGGTATACGCTTCAAAGCTCACCGCCGAAGAAAAAGCAATGCTCGGTATATAATCCGCAGGATTTAAGCCGCATATAACGCAAAAATCCCCTCCGCTTTTGCGGAGGGGACAGTTTTATGCTTTGTCGGTCAATCAGACACTGCTGTGCTTCTTAACGTAGTCTACAACCTCGTCAACAGTTGTGAATGCCATACTTACGCAGGTATCTGCGCAACCGTAGTAGATAGCGATTCTGCCTGTATCAGCGTCGCAGAGTGCTGCGCAGGGGAATGTAACGTTCTGAACGTCGCCTACGCACTCATAGTACTCTCTGGGGTTGAGAAGGTACTCAGCGCAACGATACTTAACCTTCCAGGGCTTGTCGATGTCGAGGATAGCAGCTGAGAAGCTGTATACATAGCCGTTGCAGCTCTGGAGAACGCCGTGGTAGAATACCAGCCAGCCTTCGCTTGTCTCTATCGGGATAGGACCTGCACCGATCTTGAGTGATTCCCAGCCCTTCATAGGAGCCATAACGTGTCTGTGCTCGCCCCAGTACTTCATATCGGGCGACTGTGAAAGGTACATATCACCGAAGGGTGTGTGACCGCTGTCTGAAGGACGGCTGAACATAACGTACTTGCCGTTTATCTTACGGGGGAACAGAACACCGTTTCTGTTAAAGGGAAGGAATGCGTTTTCGCACTGGTGGAACTCCTTGAAGTCCTTTGTCCAGCCCACACCGATTGTAGGCTTCCAGCCGTATGCGTTGCACCATGTGATCCAGAATCTGTCCTCGATCCATACGCATCTGGGGTCGTAACCGTACTGCCAGGGGTTAGCTTCTGCAGTTTCGGGGTCGTCGTTTATCCATTCAACCTTTTCTTCGTTGAGGTTCCAGTGTACGCCGTCCTCAGAGAAGCCTGCGTGGATAGCCATGTTTCTTTCCTTGTCGTCAACACGGAAAACACCTGCGAACTTGCCCTTTTCGCTCTCGAAAGGAACAACTGCGCTGTTGAAGATAGAGTTGCTGGTAGGAAGAAGGTCACGGGGGATTATGGGGTTGTTGTCTGCACGCCAGATAACGTCCTTACAGCCTGCGGGTCTGTCCTGCCAGGGAATGTTCGGTAATGATGTACCGTTGATAACTTTTACGTTCATACTTGATTCTCCTTGATAAGTCATATTTCCGTTAAGAAGCGTAAATCGCTCTTTGTATTAAGTATATCATAGCCATTCTTCAAATGCAAGAGTTTTTGTTAAATTTTTTACTTAATTTTTAGGCTAATAAACTAAAAACAGATTAAATTTTGATTACAAATCTACATTGCGTATTATAGCAAAGCATTTTGTGCTGTTGCTTATATCCGATGCGTTGAAAAACGAAAATAACAAAATTGCGGATAAAATTACAGCACCTGTAAATCGGGTGTTCGGAAATTTTCACAAACGAGCAGTTAGAATATACTAACGATTTGAGTTAGAATAAACAAACTTTTTGTATTTGCGTTAGTCGGTTTGATTTTTGCTTGACAAACCGCTCTGCTGTGAGTACAATATTTTTTGTTAGCAGGTGCTAACCTTTTATTTGGCAATCAAGTTAGCTTGCTCTAATTTAATTAGCATTAACTAATAAGGTTAGCCAAGACTATAAGCAGACAGTCGGAACAAAAGAAAGGATGACGTTCTATGATGCCGCTCATACTCGCATCTGAGGGTGACGAAAATATCATAAAGAAAATCGGCGGAAGTCCTGAGGTCAAGAAGCATCTTGAAAACTTAGGATTTGTAGTCGGTGGCAACGTAAAAGTCGTTACAACTGTAAACGGTAACCTTATCGTGAATGTCAAAGAGGCAAGGGTTGCGATAAGCAAGGAAATGGCACAAAGAATCATGATATGATTCTTATTATAGAGGAGGATAACCGATGAAGACATTAAAACAGGCAACTGTCGGAGAAACCGTCAAGGTTGTCAAGCTGCACGGCGAGGGCGCTATCAAGCGCAGAATTATGGATATGGGGCTTACAAAGGGCGTAGAGGTATACGTCCGCAAGGTAGCGCCATTAGGCGACCCTGTTGAAGTAACGGTAAGAGGCTATGAGCTTTCGCTCAGAAAAGCCGACGCCGAAATGGTAGAGGTCGAATAATCTCTGCGTTTCAACAATTTGATCAGGTAATAAACTTAAATGGTTAGTGAAAGCTAAGACTTTTATGGCTTTATGAAAGAGAGGAATTTTCCCGATGAGTTTAAAAATCGCGCTCGCAGGTAACCCTAACTGCGGCAAAACCACATTGTTCAACGCTCTGACGGGCTCAAACCAGTTTGTAGGTAACTGGCCCGGCGTTACCGTTGAAAAGAAGGAGGGTAAGCTCAAAAAGAGCAACGGAGTAGTAATTACCGACTTACCCGGTATCTATTCGCTGTCACCCTACACACTTGAAGAAGTAGTTGCAAGAAACTATCTTATCGAGGAGCGTCCCGACGCTATACTCAATATCATTGACGGTACGAACCTTGAAAGAAACCTTTACCTTACAACACAGCTCACAGAGCTTGGCATTCCTGTTGTAATCGCCATCAATATGATGGATATAGTAAAGAAGAACGGCGACAAGATAAACATTGAGGAGCTTTCAAGGGAGCTTGGATGTAAAGTTGTCGAAATCTCGGCTCTTAAGGGTACGGGAATAAAGGAAGCCGCAGACGCTGCGGTTGAAGCGGCTAAGAACGGCAAGACAGTTCCTATGCACACATTCTCAGGTCCTGTTGAGCATACGATAGCTCACATAGAGGAAGCCGCAGTACACAATATGCCCGAAGAACAGCAGAGATGGTACGCTATAAAGCTGTTCGAGCGTGACGACAAGGTTATTGAAAAGCTGAATCTTGACAGTGCGGTTATGGCTCACATTGACGAAGATATAAAGAATGTCGAAAAAGAGCTTGACGATGACGCAGAAAGCATTATAACAAACGAAAGATACGTTTACATAGCTGAGATTATCAAGGGCTGTTACAAGAAGAAATCGGCAGGCAAGCTGACAACCTCGGATAAGATTGACAAGGTCGTTACAAACCGATTTGCCGCTCTTCCGATATTCGCTGTAATAATGTTCCTCGTTTACTATATTTCAATGGTAACGGTAGGTACAGCCGCAACAGACTGGGCTAATGACGGTCTGTTCGGTGACGGCTGGCACTTGTTCGGAATAGGCTCGGCAGATTATGAGGACGCATCGGGCGCTTACTCTGACGCTTTGGAGGCTGTTAACGGTTTCGTTACAATAGAGCCTGACAGTGAGGATTTTGAGCCAGGTACTGCTCTTGAAACGCTCAAGGCATACAAGCCCGAAGGCGAGAATCCTTCAGTGCAGATAGATGTAGAGGACGAAGAAACACTTGAAGTAAGCCAGCTTACAGTTTACTACAAGGAAATCCCTGCAAACGCAGATAAAGACACGACACTCGGCATCACATATCTTGACGCTGTAAAGTACTTTGAAGAAGGCGGCGAAAGCGCATTTGAAGAACCCGATCCCGCAAGCTACGGCGTATGGGTACCCGGTATCCCCGTACTTATCGAGCAGGGTCTTGACGCTGTTAACTGCGTAGACTGGTTAAAGGGTCTTATCCTTGACGGTATTGTTGCCGGTGTAGGCGCTGTACTCGGCTTCGTTCCGCAGATGCTCGTACTGTTCATTCTGCTTGCTATTCTTGAGGCTTGCGGTTATATGGCACGTATCGCATTCGTGCTTGACCGTATCTTCAGAAAGTTCGGTCTTTCAGGTAAATCGTTCATACCGATACTTGTCGGCACAGGCTGCGGTATCCCCGGTATCATGGCATCAAGAACAATTGAAAACGAGCGTGACCGCCGTATGACGATCATGACAACAACATTTATCCCCTGCGGCGCTAAGCAGCCGTTCATAGCAATGATAGCAGGTGCTATCTTCGGCGGTTCTCCGTGGATTGCAACGGGTGCATACTTCTTAGGTATGGCGGCTATCATCGTTTCGGGTATCATTCTCAAGAAAACAAAGATGTTTGCAGGAGATCCCGCTCCGTTCGTAATGGAGCTTCCCGCATACCACATTCCTACAGTTGGAAACGTACTGCGTTCAATGTGGGAGCGTGGCTGGTCATTCATCAAGAAGGCAGGCACTATCATCCTCCTTTCAACGATCGTAGTCTGGTTCACATCATTCTTCGGCTGGGTAGACGGTGCATTCACAATGCTCGATGAATCACAGATGGATTGCAGTATCTTAGCTAATATCGGTAAGGCTATCTGCTGGATATTCGCACCTCTCGGCTGGGGCGACTGGCAGGCGACTGTTGCGGCTGTTACAGGTCTTGTTGCAAAGGAAAATATCGTTGCGACAATGGGTATCCTTTACGGAAGCGGCGACGCTACTGTATGGCAGACGCTTGCAAGCAGCTTCACAGCTGTAACGGGTATGTCGTTCCTCGTATTCAACCTTCTGTGCGCTCCCTGCTTTGCCGCAATGGGTGCTATCAAGCGTGAAATGAACAACGCTAAGTGGTTCTGGTTTGCAATCGGTTATGAGTGCGGTTTTGCTTATGTAATCGCTCTTATGATAAACTACTTCGGCAAGCTGTTCACAGGCGCACTTGCAGGCGCAGGCGACATAATCGGTCTTATTGTTGCATTCCTTCTCCTTGCCGCTCTTATCTACCTTCTCGTTCGTCCTTACAAGGAAAGCAAGAAGCTCGGCGTTAAGGTCAAGGTTACAAAGTAAGGTCTTATTTCAGAAATAAAAAGGAGTGATCTTTATGGATCCTGTTATCGGTTCAATAATCGTAGCGGTAATTTTACTTGCGGTGATCATACTGATCATTCACAAGCTGGTAAGAGACAAGAAAAAGGGCAAGTTCTCTTGCGGCGGCTGCGTCGGATGCAGCGGTCACTGTGCCCAGTGCCACGGCTGTGGTTCAGCCCCGGAGTCGCATACAAAGAAAAGCAAATAAGTAATCAATAAAAGTATGAAGCGGAGCCGTGTGGTTCCGCTTTTGCTTTGAAAAGGAAGATAAAAAATATCCGCACTGCCGTGCAGCATCTGTGGCAGTGCGGATAAATTTATCTGTTTATTTCAGCTTTTCGGCATCGGGTATGGCATCTGTTACCTCTACCTCAGCCTTCTGCTTGTAGCAGGAGAATATCTCGTCAAGCTCAAGCTTTTTCATCTTAGGTGTGACAAGGCTCACAAGCGGTACGATTATAAGTCCTGCGACCATAAGGAACATACCGAAGTTTACGGGAGATGCAACATTGAAGCCGAGTATAGTACCTGCGGGCTTGATTATCATATGAAGCACAGTGCCGAGAACGCCGACAGCAAAACTTACATATACGCTTATCTTGGTAACGCCCTTCCAGAAAAGTCCGTACATAAACGGCGCTAAGAACGCACCTGCAAGCGCACCCCACGAATAGCCCATAAGGTCGGAGATAAGAGCGTTCTTGTTGAGGGCGATGATTACCGATATTGCAAGGAAGATAGCTATGAAGGCACGCATTACTATAAGCGACTTCTTTTCGTCGAGCTTATTCTTGCAAAGCGGATTTATAAGGTCGAGCGTCAACGTTGAGCTTGATGTAAGCACAAGCGATGACAGCGTTGACATTGACGCAGAAAGAACAAGGATAACGACAATACCGATAAGTATTTCGGGGAGCGATTCGAGCATCTTCGGGATAATTCCGTCCGAGCCTATCTGCGTAAACTCCTCATCAGATACGAATATTCTGCCGAAGCCGCCGAGGAAGTAGCTTCCGCCCGCAACTACAAGTGCAAAGACAGTTGATACAATAGTGCCTGTTCTGATAGAACGCTCGTCCTTTATCGTATAGAACTTATGTACCATCTGAGGAAGTCCCCACGTTCCGAGCGATGTGAGTATAATTACGCCGAGCAGGTTTATCGGATCGGGTCCGAAGAACGAAACGAATCCGCCGTTGAGACCGGGAGAAGCCGTGCCCTCCGTGCTGATATGCGACAGCTGATTCAAAGCCTCGCTGAAACCGCCCTTTGAGGCAAGTGTAGCCGCAATTACCGCAACTATACCGACAAGCATTATAATTCCCTGCACGAAGTCATTGAGCGCCGTTGCCTTATAGCCGCCGACAATAACGTATACTGCGGTAATTACCGCCATACCGACAACGCAGAACGAATAATCAATATTGAATGCCATTCCGAACAGTCTTGACAGGCCGTTATAAACGCTCGCTGTGTACGGGATAAGGAATACGAACACGATTATCGCCGAGATTATCTTCATAGCCTTGCTGTTGAAGCGTCTGCCGAAAAATTCCGGCATTGTGGCTGATTCAAGATGCTTTGACATTACTCTTGTTCGTCTGCCTAAGATAAGCCACGGCAGAAGCGAGCCGAGTATTGCGTTTCCTATGCCTATCCATGTTGAAGCAAGTCCGAAGTTCCAGCCGAATTTTCCTGCGTAGCCGACAAAGATAACAGCCGAAAAATAAGATGTACCGTATGCAAAAGCCGTGAACCACGGTCCTACGCTTCTGCCGCCGAGTACGAAGTCATTAACTGTGGAAGTCTTTTTACGGCAGTATATGCCTATGCCGACTACCGACAGAATGTACAGGATGAGTATTGCTAATATCATTTTCTGTCCCCTTATAAAAGAAATAATTATGACCGTTTAAAGTGTTATCGCTTTCAAGTTACGTCACTTTAAACGGCTAAAATGATTATATACGAAAAAACCCTCTTTGTCAAGCAAATGACAGGAGGGTTTTAAATAATCGTTATTTGTTACAAAAGAGGTAAGGGGAAATTATGCAAGATTACATCTTGGCGAAGCGTAGGAAAAGTTTTTAGTTTGATGTGCTTCTATTATGTCCTTTTAACATTTTTCTATCGTGGAAAGCTACCGATAGCTCTTTTTGTCGGATAGCACTTCTCGGGTTCGCTATTCTAATCAATACACCTGTCAATATGAACGAGGGAAAGAACCAAAGAGACTAGGGCAAGGGAGCTAGGCGCCCCCTCTCCCTATCTCTTAGGTTCTCTCCCTCGTGGCTCCCTCTTTCCTTACTCA
>OLOS01001320.1_pt1 | contig 20739 bp, 19 predicted proteins | sample 1672631 | NCBI WGS metagenome assembly OLOS01 (sample SAMEA3136707, study PRJEB25190) | human gut metagenome | biome: human gut; feature: human-associated habitat; material: faeces | place: Austria | collected 2013 | reverse complement strand
TTTTTCAACTTTTTTGTCCTTTTTCCTAACTTCTCTTACACTTATCCGGGCGTTTCGCGTCGAATATACAAGATAAGTGCCGACGGGGCACGATAAGCTCCGTCGGCACTATATAATGTATAGGGTTATTTTAACTTTTTGAACATTATTACGCCGGTCACGGCAGCCGCGGCGAGTGAAATCACCGCCGTTAAAATCTTATATTCTTTGCTCACTGCTCATCCTTCTTTCCGTGTTCCGCAAGCAGACGCTGCTTTTCGTCCCAGAGCTTCTGCGAGAGGTCGACATAGTAGTTATGAGGATTGTCAAATCTCAAAACCTCATCCCAAAGGGTGTCTATCTGCTCGGCGCAGTACTTTTTCACCTCATCGAGCGGCGGGAACTTGTAGACGCACTCGCCCTCCTTGAAGAGCTGGACGGTGAGCGGCTTTGCAACATAGTTTTCGACAATCTTTCTCTTCCATGTGAAATCGGGGTCGAATATCTCATAAGGCTTTGTATCGTCGATTACCTCATTGTTGAGGGTCACGAGGTCGGCTATAGCCTTGCCGGTCTCGCGGTCAAAGAGTCTCCACGGCCTTTTAAAGCAGGGAGTTGTTATCTTCGCCACATTGTCGCTTATCTTTATTCTCGGGCATATCTTGCCGTCCTTCTCAACGGCGCAGAGCTTGTACACTCCGCCGAGGACGGGGCTTGAGGACGCGGTTATGAGCCTTTCACCGACGCCGAAGGAATCGACCTTTGCGCCCTGGCTTATCATATCTCTGATAAGATATTCGTCGAGAGAGTTGGAGGCGACTATCGTGCAGTCCTCAAAGCCTGCATCGTCGAGCATTTTGCGTGCCTTGCGCGAGAGGTATGCGATATCGCCGCTGTCGAATCTTATGCCCTTGGGTCTGCAGCCTCTGGGCAGAAGCTCGCGCTTGAATGCCTCAATGGCGTTGGGCACGCCGGATTTCAATGCGTTATAGGTATCGACGAGCAGGACGCAGTTGTCCGGGTATTCCCTCGCATAGGCGCAGAAAGCCTCGAGCTCGGTGTCGAAGAGCTGAACCCAGCTGTGCGCCATGGTGCCGAGCGCCGGCACACCGAACATGATATCCGAAACGGCGCAGGCGGTTCCGGCGCAGCCGCCGATATATGCGGCACGCGCACCGTATATTGCGGCATCAAAGCCCTGCGCGCGGCGGGAGCCGAACTCCATTATCGGTCTGCCCTGCGCGGCGCGGACTATCCTGTTTGCCTTTGTGGCAATGAGACTCTGATGGTTGATGCAGAGTAGCACCATCGTCTCCACGAACTGAGCCTGCATTATCGGGCCTTTGACGGTGACTATCGGCTCGCCGGGGAATATCGGAGTACCCTCCGGGACAGCATAAACATCGCAGCTGAATTTAAAATCGGCGAGGTAATCGAGAAACTCCTCGGAGAAGCCTCTGCCGCGCAGATATTCGATATCCTCGGGCGTGAATTCCAGCCCCTTGAGGTATTCGCACAGCTGCTCGACGCCGGCCATGATGACATATCCGCCGCCGTCGGGCACCTTGCGGAAGAACATATCGAAGTACGCGACAGCATCCCCCATGCCGTTTTTGAGATAGCCGTTTGCCATCGTCATCTCATAGAAATCAACGAGCATCGTCAGATTTCTGCCTTTTAACGAGTTGAATGAATCCATTTGAAAGAGTCCTTTCGTTTTTTCGCTTTATCGTTTACAAAAAAAATATTTTTTATTTTTTCGGTTAAAGTCCCGGTAAGAGACATTCTTAATAATTGCCGAAATCGTCGCAGTCTTTATTTTTTACGGAATTTGTGCGTTTTTTCGTAAATAGTTGATTTTTTCGGCAAAAATTCTTTGTTTTTTCTAAAATTTAGGAGATTTGACAAAATGTTTTTAAATTGTAAACAATTTATAATTCCTAAGAAAAAAGTATTGCATTGTAATTTTTCATATGATATAATAAAGCCGGTAAAAGTCGAAGCCGCGAAAATCGGCAGAGCTTTACTATTTACCGCCTAAATAGCAGGCGGGAGAATATAGGAGGTAGGAGTTATGAGAATCAGAAAGCAGGCGCTCGGAGACAGAAACATTGTCGGAGCTAAAATCGAGCAGAAGAGAAAGAGCATGGGTATGAAGCAGAAGGATCTGCTGACTCAGCTCCAGATCAAGGGCATCGACCTCAACGCATCGGGTCTTTCAAAGCTCGAAGGTCAGCTTCGTTATGTTACTGATTTTGAGCTCAAGGCCATCTCGGAAGTTCTCGGTATGTCTTACGAGGAGCTTCTCGGCTAAGAAACACCTTTCTGAAAGAAAGAACTGTATTTCGGTACAGTTCTTTCTTTTTTGCTCATTTTTACTCATTTTTATTTTTTCGAGTTGAGGCGGACAACATATGCCACCGCTTCGCAGATAACGGATATCGACACGAAAACGCACATGGTTATCAGCGACCAGCGTAGATTGAGGCGGCCGAGCTGATTGAAATCGTAAAGCGCCTCAAGGAAGATGAGAAACACCGCCGCCTCTGCGGAGAGCAGTGCAGGGATATGTATCCCCTTTGCTATCTTTTTGGATATCAGCCCCGTAGTCAGCGCGACCATAGCGCATATCACGACGCAAATCGGCACTGCGTAGCTGTAATACCAGCTGATAAGCCCCTGCATTTTGGCGATATAGAGAAGATAGAGCGCGAGCACGACGAAGCAGATGCCCGCCGTTACGGGCGCGGGAGTCACGCGCAGAACGGGGAGAACAAGGAACACCCATGCTACGGCGATAGCGCCGAGGACATAGCCCGCCCAGAATTTATCGCCGGGGTTCAAGATATTTGTGACGGTGCATATCATTGCCGGGAACACCATGAGCGCCGAGAATATCACGGCGTAGCTCCTTGCGGTTTTTGTCGCTTTTGCAAAGTGGAGTTTCTGTTTTGCGCGGGGCTCGGCCTTTTTATCGGCGCGCTCGCACGCGCCGCAATTCGGGCATATGCCGGTTTTCTCGTCAACAACAGCTCCGCATTTTGTGCAGAACATCGCGGCACCTCTTTTCAAGTGTATAATATTGTTGTATACTATTTTATAATATCACAAAACAGCGAAAAAAACAATCCCGAGGGGGCTACAAAATGAAAATACTGATAGACGCGGACGGCTGTCCCGTAGTCGACCTATGCATAAAAGCCGCAAAAAGGCACGGGATCGAATGCCTCATACTCTGCGACACCGCGCACATATTCGAGCGCGAGGGTGCAAGAACCGTCACCGTCTCGAAGGGCGCGGACAGCGTTGACTTCAAAACAGTAAACCTGCTCGAGCGCGGAGACATCGTAGTCACCCAGGATTACGGCCTCGCGGCGATGTGCCTTGCACGCGGAGCAAGGGCGCTCAACCAGAACGGACTGATATACACCTCCGACAACATCGACGCTCTGCTGAACTCACGCTATGAAGCAAAGAAAATCCGCATGGCGGGCGGCAGAACAAAGGGCCCGCAGAAGCGCAGGCCGGAGCAAAACGAGGAATTTGAAAAGGCGATTGAAAAGATTATCGGATAGAGCAGAGAGAGGAAGCAGGAGTTGCGGCGCGGTTGCAAGCGTTCACCCGCGAAAATTACAGCAGCTAACGTATACTGAACCGTGTAGAGGCGGATATCATCCGCCCGCGGTTTATGCAGTGACGACAGCAGGCGACTAAGCTCGCCTCTACAATGAAAAGTTCGGAAAGTCTTGCTTTGCAGGGGTCGGCGACCCGACGACCCTTTGACGCGTGAGCGGCACGATGTGATACTATAAATTTTTTACCCACTACCTTCGTTACCTACCTTAGCTAAATATTTTATCTTCTACAGCGTTTCGGCATTTTCTTTTTATTTGAAAAAGAAAACGCCTGCAAAAGAAAAGCAAACTCAGGGCTTCGCCCCGAGACCCCGCGAACGCCGCGCCGCAGTACATAGCTTGTACTGCTCAGTAGGCAGCTCGGCACATTCGCCCGCAAACGCGCTGGAGCTTGAACGAGTGCGGGCTCGTGCGGCTTGCAAAGCAAGCCGTCCAGCCCTCTCAAAACATAGTCGCCTATCGCCCTTGGAGCGGGCGCTATGCTCCTTGTTTTTCGCCAACATCGCCTCGCTTTATCCGCCACCGGCGGCGCTTCGGCGACGTTGCCCGCGTTCTCAGATAGCTTCTACCACTGCGGCGCGGCTATTGGAAACTTGTTCATCGGGTTTTATAAAGTCACTTGCTTTACCTTTTGGCAAATGTCCTCATCCGTTTTTTTGTGTTCTGCGAATTTAGGAAAGCCGTAAATTACCATATAAACCGCGGACGGATAATATTCGCTCATACGCGATTCAATATATGTTAGTCGTTGTATTTTGCGGGGGAACAAAGTTTGCTCCTGCGGTTTACCTCTTGCAGCTGCTCGTCACATCCCTATTTGTCGGGCAAATAACGCACAATATAAAAAACAAATCCTACCCAACAAAAACGTGGGTAGGATCTGCTACTTTTTGGGTAGGGTATAGCCCCAATGCTTATGCTCTGTTGCTCGGGCGATCCTCGATTATCTTTCCGTCCGATATCCTGACAACGCGCGTGCCCTCTTCGGCGATTTCGTTGTCGTGGGTGATTAAGATTATCGTGCGCCCCTCGTCGTTGAGCTCATGGAGTATTTTCATGACCTCCTTGCCGGAGTGCGAGTCGAGGTTTCCGGTCGGCTCATCCGCGAGGATTATCGGCGGGCGCGCGGCCACCGCGCGGGCTATCGCAACTCGCTGCTGCTGACCGCCGGACATCTGCGAGGGCAGGTGGTTCATTCGCTTTTCGAGTCCGACTCTGCGCAGCGCGTCAACGGAGAGCTTTTCGCGCTCCTCCTTTTTGACGCCCCTGTAAATCAGCGGAAGCTCGACGTTGCCTTTTGCCGTGAGGCTCGGAATGAGGTTGAAGCCCTGGAAGATAAAGCCGATTTCCTTGTTGCGTATCTCCGAGAGCTCATCGTCCGTCAGGTTTGAAACATTCTTGCCGTCGATGAGATATTCGCCGCTCGTGCAGATATCGAGCAGACCGAGCATATTCATCAGCGTCGATTTGCCCGAGCCGGAGTGACCGACTATCATCAGAAATTCCCCGCGGTCAACGGTCAGGGAGACTCCGTCGAGCGCGTGAACCTCGTTTTCGCCGGGATTGTATATTTTGTATGCGTCCTTGACTTCGATAAGATGCGGCATAGCAAAGCTCCTCAAGTGTTTTTTATAATTTTATCGCAATATTACTCATTAAGTCAAGTCAACATTTGTAAATTATTTTAGCGGCGGTATATTTCTTTCGCGCTTGCAGAAAATAGACGCGAGGAGATGAGATGATGTCGCTGTCCGGAAAGGAATATGAAAAAATGACGAAGCGCGCCTCGCCGCCGAGTCCGAAGCTGATGAATCTTCTGAAGGCGTTTTTGACAGGTGGGCTCATCTGTGCGATAGGCGAGGGCTTTTCCATGCTCTATGAGTCTCTCGGTGCAGACGAAAAAACCGTGTCGAGCCTTGTGCCGTGCACGCTCATTGTCATTGCCGCCGCGCTGACGGCTCTGGGCGTGTTCGATAAAATAGCCCGTCACGCGGGCGCGGGAACGCTCGTGCCGATAACGGGCTTTGCAAACGCGGTCGTTTCGCCCGCCATGGAGTTTCGCAGCGATGAGAGTGATATAATAGGACTCAGTCAGAAAGCCTTTAAGCATTTAGACGCGAGTATGATGATTTAGTCCAAACAATTACATTTAGAAAGGAGTTTGTATTCGAGCAACATTTTCAATCATAACCTGCCACACAGAAAAGCCGAATGAGCGTTGAAACCCATTCGGCTTTTCCCATTTCACGAGGAGGATAAGAATGAAAAAACAAGGTGTACTGATTTATGATGATGTGATCGGTCGGATGGACATTCGCTTCGGGCCGCTGGATTACTACGGCGGCCTTCACTGTGGAGAACGGCTGGAGGTGCTGCTTGACGGAGAGTGGATCCCGACGAGAATCGAACTCGGTGAGTTCTGGTATCTCAAAGGCGTGAAACTGTTCAGATTGAACGGACTGATTGTAAGAATCGAAGACTGATACTATGTGACGACGGAAAGGTCGTCTTTTTTATTATTCCAAGGAAGGGGGTGCTGATGTTGAAATGCTTGATGAAGTATGAATGGGTAAAGTTGCGAAGAGATACCCTACCGGCCGGCAAAGGCATTATGGGTGCCTGGGCAAAGCTTGCCGCCCGAGCTGCATTTCGCAAAGGACATGCCTCCTACTGTGGCCATAAGAACGCTGTGAGCCCCGGAATGTGGTCCGGAGGTATTGTTGGGCTGAAGAGCATTCTCGGCATCAGAAGCCGCACACAGGCTTTAGAAACGCTGGACAGGCTATCAGCCCTCGGTTATCTGAAATACACACTGGACAGCAAAACCAAAAAGCTGACCTATCAATTAACGGATTGGGTCGTAAAATGCTCCGGCGAGGAGTGCATGAACGGAACCGTGTATGCCACAGACGGTTTTGGGTTTCTCTGCCTCCCCCGCAATATTACGGAGCGACTTGCCGAGGAGCGATATATATTTGATGAAGCAGACGCATGGCTGGACCTCTGGTGCCACACAGTATCAGAAGAACCGGGCAATGCGTTTTCTTTTATAGCGCCGGCTGTTCAATACGGCAATTACGGCGCCATATTAACTATGGAAAAACTGGGTCAGCGCTGGGGCTGGGAAAAGACAAAGGTATGGAGATTTTTCAAAAAGCACGGGGATGTCTTTGCACTGTACCGTCTTCCCGGCTCTTACGGCTGCCTCGTTTTCAATAAATCTTATCCGATGGATACTGAGGTTTCCTTGCCTGAGCAGGCAGAATTCCTGCGTATTCTTGACGAAATACGTATTTGGGGTGCAAATACGCACAAGGTAGGCAGTGACAATGAACACATCAACCGGCTGGTCGCATGGTACAGCAGAAATGCCGTGGAAAAGTCGATTGACAATGTGGAAGAAAATCGCGTTGCACTTTCGGACAGTATAATACGCGCGTATTTTTCTCCGTGTTGGAACTGTAAGAATTGTGAGTATGTCTGCCGGAGTAAAGGGTATTTCGATCTCAAGGTACAGGAAACGAATAAAATCCGCGGACCGTGCAGGCCGACGGATATCACCAAAATCGCAAAGGAGATGTTTTATCATGAGCAAACAGGATGAGCTGCAATATGAGCAGCAGGAAAAACGAATACAGGCGCAGTCAGACGCTTTTATCACACTTCTGACAAAGCGAGGCATCTTGGGCGACAGCCGGATCGACGATGCACAAAAGCGTGCTGCCAGACAGGAAAAGACGAAAAATTGCTATCACAACACGCTGATGCTCCTCCAGCACTATCGCACGCTGGTGTGGATGCTGGAATGCTTCCCCGAGACGGTTGCTGCCGAGCTTGATCGGCCGTTTGAAGGCGTGGACAAGCTGATCGAGGATGTGGATGTCGAGGTGGCGCTGGGCAACAAGAAGATCGAAAGCCGGATGCAGGGCATGCAAAAATCTCGCCTGTTGATGGATCGGCTCAACGAGGCACTGACCGTGCTCCGAAAAAAGCCGGACAACGGCGAACGGCTGTATAATCTCATCTACACAACCTACATAGCGCCGGAGGCGCTCAACCATCAGGAGGTATTGTATCGCCTAAACCTGTCGTCGCGGAACTTTTATCGCTATCGCCAGCAGGCCATTTCTGTTCTTTCCATTCGTTTGTGGGCAACAGCTGCGCCGGATGTGGACTTCTGGCTGGAAATGCTGACGCTTCTGGAAGGACTGAAATGAATATGCCCATAAAAAGGCGAAAAGTTGGCACACGATTGCCGATGACACGGGAAAGCAAATGTGCTAAAATAATATCGTCCCAAACTGGGATCGGGCGAAACCGACGCCGTTTCTTGAGCTGAAAAGCTTTGAGAGACGGCGTTTTTTGCTGCCCAATACCGAAGAAAGGAGGGCCAAAAGCATGAACAGACAGCTTCGGCTGCGCGATGGAAAGATCAAAACCGCATACTGGTCGCTTGTGGGCGTTGTGGCGGCACTGCTCGTTTCGACACAGGCGGTATTCGCCGCAGATATGTGGGATCGTTTTTCGATGATCATGAAGGATATCTACGGAGAGCTTGTGGCGATCAGCACCATCGTGGCAGTCACCGTGGCCGCTATCGCCCTGCTGGTACGCATGATATCGCGAAATCAGCGAGCCGTCGACGAGGCGACAAGCTGGCTCAAGAGGATCGTGATCACCTGGATCGTTCTGAATTCTCTCGGCTTTATCGTTGCCTATCTGCAGCCCCTTATCAGCGGCGGAAACTACAACCCGTAAAAGATCCGGTCAAGCGGAAAGGAGGTGAACACCTATGCTTGACTGGATTTTTGAAGGAATCGTCACCTGGATCAGCAGCGTTGTGTCAGACATGATGGATGCAGTGTCCGGGCTGTTCCTTCAGGCACTCGGTACGGATATGACGGCAATGGAAGAATACTTCCCGTTTGTGTCTAAAGCCTTTACCGTAATGCAGTACACCGCATGGGCACTGCTGTTTCTGATCACGGTCTGGCAGTTGTTCCGTGTATTCGGCGGCCCTGTAACGGAAGCGGAAAACCCGTGGGTACTGCTTGGCAGAAGTGCGTTATTCGCCTTTCTGATCGGATATGCCAAGCCGATTTTCCTGTTGACGCTGAAAATCGCAACAGCGCCGTATACGGCACTCATGGACATTCAGATGACGGCGGAGGACTTTACCTTTGCCGGAATCGAGCAAGCCCTTCAAAACGGGCTGACCAGTCTTATCGCCACCATCTCGGTGGTCGGATTGCTGCTGCTCACCATACTGGAAATTGCGCTGGGCTGGAACTATTTCAAGCTGCTGCTTGAAACGGTGGAACGGTACATCGTTGTCGGTGTGCTATGCTACACCTCACCTCTCGCCTTTTCTATGGGCGCATCCAAAGCAACAACGCCGGTATTCCGGTCGTGGTGCCGGATGGTCGGGTCGCAGCTATTGCTCCTTGTGATGAATGTCTGGTTCCTGCGTGGCTTTTCAACCTCGGTTGGCCAGTACATCGGCACAGGCGGCGCCTTATCCAACGGGAACGGCAATGTGTTCCTGTGGCTGTTCTGTGCAGTGGCGTTCCTCAAAACGGCACAGAAATTTGACAGCTATCTTGCGGCAATGGGACTGAATGTAGCCCAGACCGGCTCCGGTATGGGAATGGAACTGCTGATGGCCGCACGAGTAATCACCGGCGTGGCCGGAGGCGCAAGAAGCGCCGGCAGTGTGTTCCGCGGAGGCAGTGCTGCAACCGGTACAGGCGCAGCGGCAACTGGGTTCGCCGCAGGCTTTGCCAACCGTTTCAAGGGCAATTCGTATGTCCGTGATGCGGTCGTGGACGGCGGCACAAGAATGGGCGCCGGCGGAACGATCGGCTTTGTCGGTCGGGCTTTCGGCGGTATGGCAGCCCGTAACGGCGCCACACTGACCGGAGAATCCATCTCCTCCGTAGCGGCCAGAACACCGAATGTGTCCGGTTCTATCGGCGGCGATATTGCCAACCGCAGTCTCGGCAATTATATGCCGCATATGAAAGGCATTAATCTTTCGGATACACAGATCACCGGCGGACATATCTCCACAAAGGCGATTGGTGCCGACGGGAAAGAAACGGCTGTCGAGATGTTCAATGCTTCCCAGTTTGAAAAGCCGGACGGCCCGCATGCCATTGTCAATGCCTCGGACGGCAGTCAGTGGTATCAGATGGCCAGCGGTTCCGGAGCCGGAGCATTTTATGATGCACCCGTATTCAGCGGCAATTCCGCTGAGGCGGCGCAGGTCGCAGCTGCATTCCCGGATGCGGACGGTGCAACGCTCAGAACGGTCGGAGACGGTGTCATTGAGGCATCTTCGGACGGCGGCGTGAGCAGATGGTACAACAGTGCATATTATGACGAGCCGGATGCACCGCATTCCACAATCCAGGCGGCCAACGGCGTAGAGTGGTACGCCATGCAGCAGCACGCAGAAACGCCTCCCTTTGAGGCGGGCGACGCGGCGGATGGCTATAATCGGGCACAGTTCCAAAGCTTTATGCCGGGCTATGAACAGCCGGTCACAAGCGTGGATGGATCCGGTCGTATGGACGGGCATTTTGAGGTCCGGCATGAAAACGGATCCGGCACGATGTTCTATGATACATCGCAGTATGCACCTCCCCGCGGTGACTATCAGGTATATGAAGATGTCCACGGCAGCCAGTGGTACGCAGTACACGGCGAGGCTGCAGTGGAACGCAAGCCGGTTTATGAGAACGGAAAACCGGTCTATGACGGCGAAAATGTACGCACCGTTTCTACGGAAACCGTGCGGTACAAAAGCGCACCGTCCCGTTATGGTGAGCCAAAATCCCGTGATCAAACGGAGATCAAGTCGCCAAGGCGGAGACGATAAACGGCGGACAGCCGGATCGGAGCAATGTATTCGGTTCGGCTGTCTTCCTATATAAAAGAGAAAACAAGCCTGCCTTTGGCAGTTTGAATACGGAGGTGAAAGAATGGCAGAGCCGCAAAAGCAGCAAATGGGAGACGGTTCGGATAATATCGGTCAAGCGGCCGGTCAGGCGGCAAAAGCCGCCAAAAATGCCGGAAAACAAGCCGCAAAGCAGGCGGCGAAAAAAGGAGCGGAAGCAGCAGCCAATGCCGCTGCGGCAACCGTAAAGGCCGGTGTGGAGGGCGGCAAAGCCGTGGCAGAAATTGCAGCCGGTACAGCCGCCGGTGGTCCTTGGGGTGCGATCATCTCCGCCGCATGGGCGATGCGGCATACCCTGTTTAAAATTCTGGTCTGCTTGTGCCTATCGGTGGTTTTCCTCATTGTTATGATCGTAGAGCTGCCCGGGATCATCATCAATAAAGCGCTCGGTATCGACGGCAATGAGCCGACGGTATCCATCACGGAGATCTATGAAAATCTCTCCGAGACGGTTTCGGATATTGTCCAGGCCGGGTACGACGCTTCAATGGCTGAGGTAGAACGATTGATTTCAGACGGAGGCTATGACCGGGAGCTTTCAATGAATGCGCTGATCAATTATGCGCAGAGCTCGGCCGGGTACGACACCGCCTATATTTTGTCGGCATATTCCACTTCGGTGGAACAGCTCAGCAACGACCCGGAGGATATGCAAAAGAAGCTGGACGGTGTGACAGCCAACATGTTTCCCGTAACCTCAGTGGAACGGGAAAATGAAGTGATCACGCCGGTCGCTTACTATACCTACAAGCCGGTCACGATAACCGTGGTAACGAAAACGGTTAAGACCGGAGTGATCAACGGTGTCCCGCAATACCGCTATGAGACGGCGGAAGCAACCTACTATTTGCAGGATCAGCAGTTGTCATCAGACACACAGATCGAGGTGGATGCATACGCAGCCGTCACCCTGACGCTTCCCGTTTATAGCGGCAGCAATATCACAGGCACACGCAAGGCAACCTATTATCAGTACACAGGCAAGGAAATGCTTACGCCGGAAAAGAAAACCGTGAAATATCTAGAATGCACCATTCATCCCTTTGACAATACGGTGATTTCCACGGCGTTCGGGCTGGATCTGAACGCCTATTATAACGGTCTGGAAACCACATACGGCGATGTGATCCACTCCCGAGCCTTGGCCCTGAAGAAAACGCTCTACGGAACGGCCGGAAACGGCAGTACCGTTCCGCTTACGGATGTAGAACTGATCGCCTTCCTTGCCCGCCAGAATTGCAGCGAAACACGAAAGCACGTCGTCAAAACCGGCCTGTCCCTCGTTGGGAAGGTGCCATACTTCTGGGGCGGCAAATCGGCAGCCGGATGGAATGATGAATGGAATACGCCGAAGCTCGTTACAGCCGCCGGTTCCACAACGACCGGCACAATCCGCCCATTCGGCCTGGATTGCTCCGGCTTTTCAGACTGGACCTATAAAACGGCTGTCGGCGTCAGCTTGAACGGTGCCTCCTGGAGCCAGTGGGACGAATCCTATGCCATTACCGCCGAAGAGCTTTTGCCCGGCGATCTGGGATTCCTGATGGATGACGACGGAGGCGGATGGAATCATGTACTTATTTTTGCCGGATACGGTGAAAACGGCGAGCGTATGTGGGTCCATTCCTCCGGTGGTGAGGGCGTGATCTTCAATACGCCGAGCTATGAGGCCGGACTGGCACTGCGCCGACCGAAGAATGTAGATTTCGGTGATACACCGGGATAAAAAAGAACGGAGGAATCATGGAAGAAAAAGAATTCAATACAACCTTTGCCATTCCTGCAAACTATACCGACTCCGGAAAGATATTCGGCGGAATGCTGGAACCGCGGAATGCGGTCGAGGCACTGATTCTGATATTGGCCGTCGGATATCCGGAGTTGATGTTGATCCCGATGGCAACCACAATACGCATCGTTGTGATGACCGTCACGCTGATTCCGATCGGGATCCTCGCCGCTATGGGCATTGACGGCGATTCGCTGTTCCAGTATGCAGGGCACATTATCTGCTATCTGGCGCACAGAAGAAAACTGCATTTGAGAAGGGTGGGATACAAATATGACCAAAGACAGCTCCGCAAAAAGAAAAGCAGGAAAAAGAAAGCCTGAAAAGCTGAGCTTTACTCAGGATTTCATTCCGATCAAAAATCTGGAGCACGGCATTATTGAGACGACCGACGGGCGGTATATCAAAATCCTTGAAATTGAGCCTATCAACTTTATGCTGCGCTCGGAGGAAGAACAGTATGAGATCATCTGCTCGTTTGCAAGCTGGCTGAAAATTTCACCGGTGCATCTGCAGTTCAAGAGCATTACCCGCAAAGCCGACTCCGATAAGCATATAGCTATGCTCCGAAAGGAAACGGAAACCGAGGAAAGTGAGCAGTGTAAGAAGCTCAGTGAGGGATATATCCGACTTATTAAGGATGTGGGAAGCCGTGAAGCGCTGACAAGGCGCTTCTTTTTGATTTTCCGGTATGAAGAATTGCGGCGTAATGAAAACAGCGACTATGGGCAGATCTGCAGCACGCTGCTGACCGCCGAGCAGAACGCCCGAGCCTACTTCATGCAGTGCGGCAACAATATCCTTCAGCCGAAGGATCCCGACGAAGCAACGGCGGAGATTTTATATATGTTTTTCAATCGCCGTTCCTGTGTGGAGGAGCCGTTTCATTCCCGTGTCGACCGCATCGTCTTAGACACGATGGCGGCGAAAAACAAGGTCATCGGGATTGATCCGGTCCCGCATATCCGTATGGCGCATTTTATTGCGCCGCGCGGGATTGACCTGACGCACCGCAATTATATCATTATGGACGGGCTCTACTACTCCTTCCTGTATATCAAAGGAAACGGATACCCGAACAAGGTCCGCGCCGGATGGATGTCCTCCCTCATCAACGCCGGTGAAGGTATTGATGTCGATGTGTTTCTGAGACGGGAAAACCGCAGCAAGACCATCGACAAGGTTGCCCAGCGCATCCGCCTGAACCGCACGAAGCTTAAAAGTATGCAGGACACCTCGACCGACTATGAGGAGCTTGCCGGTTCCATTCAGGCCGGATATTTCATCAAGCAAGGGATCGCCAATTACAACGAGGACCTTTTTTATATGTCGGTGTTCGTGACCGTGTCCGCACGGACCTACGAAGAACTGATGTGGCGCAAACAGCAGATGACCGATATGCTCAAGTCTATGGATATGTATGTCAGCGACTGCAGTTTTCAGCAGGAGGACGCCCTGCGCACGGTGATGCCGTTTCTGCAGATATCCCTGAAGATTGAAAAGAAATCCAAGCGGAATGTGCTGACCAGCGGTGCGGCCTCTACCTATATGTTCACATCCTTCGAGATGTCGGACGATACCGGCGTGCTGCTCGGAATCAACCGCCATAACAACTCGCTGTGCATTGTCGATCTGTTTGACACGAAGAAAAATAAAAATGCCAATCTGAACCTGCTCGGTACCAGTGGCGCCGGAAAGACCTTTACCATTCAACTGCTGGCACTGCGTATGCGTATGCGCGGCATTCAGTGCTATATCATTGCTCCTATCAAGGGACATGAGTTCCGGCGTGCATGCAACCGCATCGGCGGTCAGTTTATCAAGATTGCACCGGGCTCACCGCACTGCATCAATATTATGGAGATCCGGCACACCATCAGTCCAGAGATGGAACTGATCGATGAGTTGGATTACAGCGAGATGGACTCCCTTCTGGCGCAGAAAATTCAGCAGCTGATGATCTTCTTCTCACTGCTGATTCCGGACATGACCAACGAAGAGGAGCAGATGCTGGATGAGGCGCTGATCCGTACCTACGGCAAGTTCGGTATCACGCATGATAACGATTCGGTCTATGAGGACCGCAATGCCGTTCCGCCGAAGATGAAGGCCATGCCGATCCTCGGAGATCTGCATGAGGAACTGCAAAAGAATGAAATGACCAAGCGCATCGCCATCATTGTCAGCCGCTTTGTCACCGGCTCGGCGCAGTCCTTCAATCAGCAGACGAATGTGGACCTGTCTAATAAGTATATCGTTCTCGACCTGTCGGAGCTGAAGGGCAAGCTGCTGCCTGTGGGTATGATGATCGCCCTTGATTATGTCTGGGATAAAATCAAAAGCGACCGCACAAAAAAGAAGGCCATTATGATCGACGAGATCTGGCAGCTGATCGGTGCCGGTTCCAACCGGATGGCGGCAGAGTTCTGCCTGGAAATATTCAAGGTCATCCGAGGCTTCGGCGGCGCGGCGATTTCCGCAACGCAGGACCTGTCCGATTTCTTCGGATTGGAAGATGGTCGCTACGGTCGGGCAATTATCAATAATTCCAAAAATAAGATCATTCTGAATCTGGAACCGGACGAAGCGGAGTTTGTCCGGGATACGCTGAAGCTTACGAAAACCGAGATCCGTTCCATTACCCGCTTTGAACGCGGCGAGGCGCTGATCTGTTCCAACAACAGTAAGGTGCCTGTCATCATTAAGGCGTCCAAAGAGGAACAGGAAATGATCACGACCGACCGTGCCGAGCTGGAAGCCATTCTCAAGGAGCGGCAGCAGGAGGCGGATTAACAGTGCGTATTTTGCACGGAATACGCATTTTGGCGCAAATGAGTACAAAAAGGAGGTGGTTATCGTGCTGTTGACCGATGAACAGTATGTGGTCAAATGGCTCTCGCAATACGGAGCCTTGCCCCGTGCGCAAATCATAAAGATGCTGCAAAAGCCGCCGCAGACGGCAGAAAAGATCCTGCGGAATCTGAAAAGGCAGATGCGTATCGCAGATGTTTCCGGTGGTTATTATATCGGGCTTGACCCGATGTGCCAGCCGGATCAGCGGATGATCCTGGCAATATGGGTGCTGCTCCGATTCATTGACAAGGTGGAACCGATGGCGCATTATCCGGCGGTCTACCCGTCGCAGCTATTTTTCCTGAAAGAAAATGTCGGCTATGAGATCGTGGTGCTCTATGACGGCGAGCAGAATCTGCTGAAGCTGCTTCAGCCCCAGGAAGATATGAAATATATCGTTGTGGTGCCTCGGATCGATATGGTGAGCACTGTTCGGCTGCCGAATGCGCCGTGTCTGTTCGCCACAGTGGATTTTTGCGGCCAGGACGAACCGGAAGTTCGTTTTTACAGTGAGGAGGCGACCGAGCATGAAGGCTGAAACAACTTATATGAAGACGCTCGGCAAAGTAGAAGCCAAGCTGTCCCGCATGAAGGAACAAGCTGCTGCCGTCCGCTGGTTTTACGAAAACGGAAACCTTCTGGAAAGCTATAACCGGGCGCTTCGGCTTGAGGAACTGTCCGAGCAGACAGTCCTTCTCACCCGTGTCCTTCCGGCCTACACCGGAGCAGTCGGGGCAACAACTCAAACGGATGCGATCATATCCGATACGATTCCTGTTGAAGTTGGATTTACGGCCGAGGGATGGTTTTCCATTCGTATTCCGGCACTGCTGCCGAAGAAAGCATCCGGCTCAGCGGACTATATCAGGTCTTATCTTTATCCGGCTATGCGGAAGTTCTTTGAGGGTAAGCCTCCGGTCCGCTTTCGGGATTGCGTGCTTGCCTACCGTCATGTGTACGATAGAAGCCGCCCGGAACGGGCCATGCGTGATCACGATAATATCGAAACCAATATGGTCACGGATATTCTGGCACTGTATGTTCTGCCCGACGATCACCCGGCAGTTTGCTCGCATTACTATTGCAGCGCTGCCGGAAGCGAGGACCGCACGGAAGTCTATGTGATTCCCAAACACGACTTTCCCGTGTGGATGGTCGAAGAGAAAACACTGCCGGATAAGGGGGTAAAGCTCTATGAAGTCCGCTTTTGTTAAGGAGAAAATCTTATGTAAAAACCGCCGTTTTCCGCCCCGGAAAACTTACATAAGAAGTTGGGAGTCGAAAACGCCCGGTATAGCGGCGATTTGGGGCAGATTTCACGGCGGAAATTCCGACAAAGAGAGCAGTCATGTGGTCGGAATTTCTTACAAAGCGAGGTGATGCGCCTATGCAATACTTCCGCCCGGGCAGTCAGCTCCGGCAGCTCATCACAATGCTTTCCATCGTCGGTGAATATCCGATTCGTTCGCTCTACCTGCTCGGCAATGAACGCGCTTACAAAGCCCTGGTTCATAAGCTCACCACACCGGAAACATTTCGCATCCCTCAAACGGAAACGGAACTGACCACACGCCTGCTTACCGTTACCGGCAAAGGCAACAGCAGATCTGTGCGCTTTTATAAGGGCGCTCTCCCCATACTGGATTGGCTTCACCCGGACGCTTACCGGTATTACATGGACGCCTTTTGGGAACACAAATTCCCCGGGAATGCCGCACACCGGGACAGAAACCACCGTGTTGCCGAAGCCGCGGCTATGTGTATGCGCTCAGGTGTTGAATGCCGACCGTATATGCTTCCCATTCTTCAAAACCGGACCATCACCAAGCGGATCCCCGATGTGCCCTGCTTTTATCTTGCCAAAGAACTGAAGAAGCTCGGCGAAGCGGAGATGAACAAAACGATGTTTACCCGGATGGTGGGAACAGCCTATCTCGGGCAGCGCCCATACGCCGTTTATAACACGCGCAGCGCCGTGATGAAATGGAGCGGCAAGGGTGAGTTCAAAACGCTGCACAGCGTCATTGAGATCAGCCGCCTGAATGCGGGCACCGATGCAGCGCCGGCCGCCATTTTATTTGGTCAGTCTGAAAGTGTCGCACTGAAGACACTGCTGGAGTCCGACACAACCAAGCGGCCTGAGTTCCGGTTTGATGCGATCTACCGCAATCTGTATTTCATCCCCATGGATGAGCTTGGCATTCGTCAGCTGCGGCTGATGACAGTACCCGATTGGAAAGAACGGCTTTTGGAGCTTCTGTTTGACCCGGAGGTGCGAACCTATGACCGCGGGCTGTTTGAGTATGACGCAAAAATCGGTGATGCCTATGTGTTCTCGCATCTGGATGGAGATCTCGCAAGGCTGGTTCGATTCAAGGAAGCCGTCGAGAATCAGCGTGGCAATTATGAGGTGCTGTGTTACCCATACCAGATGACATTTATCCGGGAATATCTCGGGAACCGCGTAACAATAAAAACGATTGGGCTTGACGCTGTGGAAGCAGAACTCGATCCGGAAAGGAGGGATTTATTTGAACGATAAAAACCGCAAGATAGCCATTATCATCGCCGCCATACTGGGATGCGTCGGGCTGTTCTATCTGGGCGGAATGCTTGGCCAATTGCTCGGCAACTACGCAGTGTGGATGGACAGCGGCGGTGTTTCCGGCGAAAGCACGATGAAGCCGGTAAGCTGGAACCCGCTGATTTGTTTTCCGGCGGCTTTCAGCGGGAACGGGATCAAAGGCATCCTGATGATCCTGCTGATCGCCGGTGTCATCTTCGCCTATGTGAAGCTTCACGATAAGTTTGACGGGAAGCAGCATGATCCCCGCGGCTTTGCCAGAAGCAAATCCGGTATCTACGGCACGGCATCCTGGATGGACGAAAAAGAAATGAAGGAAGTTCTGGAAATATCCCCGGTCCCCGATGCCAAAGGTACGATCCTCGGCGAGTACAAGGGTAAAGCCGTCTGTATGCCGGAGGACACCAGACTCAACCGCCATATCGCCGTTTTCGGTGCATCCGGTACCATGAAGTCGCGCGCGATCATCCGCAATGCGTTGTTTCAGGTGCTGCGGCGCGGCGAGTCCGTGATCGTAACCGACAGCAAGGGCGAGCTTTATGCCGATACCTCGGAAATGTTCCGAAACGAAGAATATGATGTGAAAATCTACAATCTCGTATCCCCTGAGCACGGCGACTCATGGAACTGTATGTCAGACCTGAACGGCGACACGCTGATGGCGCAGGTACTGACCAATGTCATTATCGGCAACACCAGCTCAGGTAAAGGCGATCACTTCTGGGACAACGGCGAAGGCAATCTCTTAAAGGCGCTGATCCTGCTCATTGACCAGGATCGGACACGAAGTCCCGATATGAAGCATCTCCCCGCCGTATATCAGCTGCTCACGCAAAACAGTGAACGGCAGTTGACCGCTATGTTTGACAAGCTTCCGCTTGACCATCCGGCACGGGCGCCATTTAATCTGTTTGCCCAGTCCAGTGATACGGTGCGTTCCGGCATCATACTGGGTTTGGGTACACGCCTTCAAGTGCTTCAGAACCAAGCAGTACAGCGAATCACGAGTCGGTCTGACATTGACCTGACGGCGCCTGGCAGAAACAAGTGCATCTATTACATTGTGCTGAGCGATCAGGACGCTACGATGGCGTTCCTGTCATCGCTCTTTTTCTCATTCATGTTCATCAAACTGACTCGATATGCCGACGGTCGTCCGAACGGCCGCTGCGATGTGCCTGTCAATCTGATACTGGATGAGTTTAACAATGTGGGGCGCATTGGAGGCGCAGAAGATGGATCCGACTTTGCCAGATCCCTTTCTGTTGTGCGGTCGAGAGATATTCGAGTCATGCTGACCGTGCAGAGCCTCGGTCAGCTGCAGAACCGGTATCCCAAAAATCTATGGGCTGAAATTATCGGCAACTGTGACATCCAGCTGATGCTCGGCTGCACCGATGATGTGACCGCCGAGTATATCTCAGCTCGATCCGGTGATATGTCGGTGCAGGTCAATTCCACCATGACGGTCCGTCAGACTATCGCAGTGGCGCAGGTCATTCCCCAGTACCGTCATACCGAGGGGCAGGGGCGCAGACGGCTGCTCACACCGGATGAGGTTTTACGGCTTCCCAATGAGGAACTGCTCTGCATCATACGCGGGCATAACATTTTGAAGCTGAACAAACTGGATTTCACAAAGCACCCGATGGCAAAGCAGATCGTAAAGGCATCGGTTTATGATTATAAGCCGGCATCCGATACGATGATTCCTGAGCCGATTCGGTCTGACACCAAACCGACGCCGCCCAGGAAAGCGGCGCGCAGAAAAAGCTTATACAGCTCGGCACAACCGCCGAGTGAATTTTAACAAATAAAGGAGGACAATCTATGCCAACCAAAAAGAAAGCAGAGCTTCCCGAGGAGATGACGACTCCTTTGGAGGCGCAGGAATCCCAGACCGAGGAGAATATCACAGCATCACCTGCCGAAGGGGCACCGGATGACACCTGTGATACTTCGCTCTCCCAGACTGAAACAGATTCGGCGGAAGCAGACGACCCTTCGGCCGGAATTCCGGACGGAGCTCTCAACGAACTGACGGAATCCCAGACCGAGGTAAAAAAGCCCCGCAGGCGCAAGAAGGCGGAGCCGGAACCGTCCCAGTCTGACACAGAACCTGAAACTGCACCGAATGCCAAGGAAGACGGCGTCGATGCGGCGCCAAAACCCAAGAGAAAACGCAATTACACCAAACCGAGCGTGTCGGTACTGTCCATTGACGATCGTCCGACGGTCGAAACGGAGGCGGATAAGGCCAAAAACGATCTGCTCGATCTCATCGAGTCGCAGCGAAGCGGCCGTATCCTGACCGGGACGATCCAGGGTGTGGAACAGTCGGCGGATAACCCCCGTCATGCCTTCGCAGTCCTGTATCACGGTGAGTTCAAAGTCATCATTCCTGCCGCTGAGGCAGTCGAACCGCCCGAGGACTATCGCGGGCGTGACCCGGACGAGGTACTTCATTACATGCTGACTAAGCGCCTCGGTGCCGAAGTCGACTATATTGTCAAAGGCATCGATCCCAAATCCGGTATTGCAGCGGCGAGCCGTCTTGAGGCTATGCGTGCCAGAAGAAAAGAAATGTATTTCGGCACAGACCGGGACGGCAACAACCGCATCTATGCCGGTATTTGCGCGGAAGCCAGAGTTGTCTCTGCCATCCGTGCAGGAATCTTCATCGACCTGTTTGGCGTGGAGAGCTACATTCCCCTTAAAGAACTGAGCTACCAACGCTGGATGGATGCGGCGGCTCACTTCCAGCCCGGCCAGCGCATCCTCATCAAGGTCTTGGATGTGGATCGCAGCGACCGTGACCATGTTCGGGTTTCCGCCTCCGTGAAACAGGCGGGAGAAAACCCGTATGAGAAAGCCCTGCGCAGATATTCCGTTGGCAACCGTTATGTCGGTACTGTCAGTATGGTGGATGTGAACGGCGTGT
>OLOS01001292.1_pt1 | contig 21127 bp, 20 predicted proteins | sample 1672631 | NCBI WGS metagenome assembly OLOS01 (sample SAMEA3136707, study PRJEB25190) | human gut metagenome | biome: human gut; feature: human-associated habitat; material: faeces | place: Austria | collected 2013 | reverse complement strand
GCGCGTTTCCCAACCTGCGGTGTGATCCGCGTTGCTGGTATTCACTTTTCAAGGTTCAGTAAGGGACGTTTCGAATCCCCTCACTATCCCTCCCGAAAAAACGGTCAAGTGAATAACAGATTTTCAAAAATTTTTGAAATAATTTTTCACAGCATTTTTCGAAGCATTTTCAGGAGACGCTCCATCCGATAAACAACTGCGCGGGGATATACGCCAAGCCGCTTTGCGTACTCGCGCATCGAAAGGCCATCAAAAAACACCGCGTGGATCATTTCCCGATCTGCCGGGTCCAACGTTTTCAAGACTGCGTTTAACCTTTTGACCAGCAGCTTGTCCGCAATCATGTCCTCCAGATTCTCTGCGCTGCAGAGTGCAGCTTCGGAGCAGCCTTCCTCCAAAAGCGCATCCACGGACAACGGCTTGTCGTCGTTATCCCGTTCTTCCAGATACCGCTCCCGGCGATCCATGCTTGCGTAGGCTTCATACACTTCATCTGAAACGGCGACTTCTTCACCGTCAACGTAAATAATATTGGCAGTGACATTGCCGCTTTCGTCGCGGAAACGTCTGTAATTCCGCGCATTTTTCCAGTTGTACATTCGTAAGCTCCAATCTCAAAATTTTGAAAAATTTCGAGATGGAGTTACGGATATTTCGCTGTGATCTCAGACCATCTGCGCATGTATGCCCTTTCCGCTATTCAGCGAAAAGGGCATAAACGCAAAAAAGAGCCCTACGGAAAGCTGAACAGCTTACCGTAAGGCTCCGAACGCGGTACTCCCACATTCTAAGGTGGGCGGTTGGTGCGCTTGACTGGTATCATAGTATTTGGATTTTGAATTACAGTTTAGATGATTACTTCAACCGGGCAGATTGCAAGCCCGATTTGCTGCCCGCACTTCGGGCATTTGGAGAACCATTGCGCGCGGTCTGCCTGCTCCGGTCGGAACAGGCGCAGGCTGCGAAGATCTGTATGCTCGGCGGCGTTGAGAAGCCGTCCTCTTTGACAAATCGGGCATCTGATCGCCCGATCTGCTTTCACTGCACAATTTACTGCTGGATTCATGCTTACCCCTCTTTCCTGATTCCATGTTTGGCTTCGATTCTGTATGCTGACAATCCCTAATCGGAACAGGACTGTCTGGAGAGGCTTCGACAGACACGCCCAAGGAGTGGAGGCGCGTGTTCCAACGTGTAAAACAGGATTGATGATGGCTCTATCATATAGCGACTAATAAGCTACGTCAATTTCTCATTTGTAGAACTATTCGCTATTTTTGTTGACAACGGACAGACAGGACTATATAATTCAGGTATTAACAAACAGGAGGAAATCGTATGGCTGCTATTCGCCGCGTGAACGCATATAAAGATCAAACCAGCTTCTATGATGCAGCTGCGGAAAAGGACGTCAACTATGTTGGAAGGCAAATTCACACTGCACGGAAGAGCTTAAAAATCAGCTTGGAGCAGTTCAGTCAGCTGCTCGCGCAGTATGGCGTTGAAATCACGCGAACAGCACTCAACAAGTGGGAGCTTGGTAAGGCGGTTCCAAATGCGTATCAGCTTCTGGCCGTCTGTGCTGCGCTGCATCTGGAGGATGGCTTTGATTATTTTGTGAGCAATACAAAACGCCCCCTGCTGAACGCAGAGGGGCGTCGAAAAGTGAAAGAGTATCGGGAGGATCTGATTGCATCCGGGAAGTATCGGGAGGTGCCGCCAGTGCTGGAGATCCGCTATCTGGACATGCCGGTCAGCGACCTGCCGGTATCCGCTGGTACAGGCGCGTTTCTGGACGAGGGAAACTTCGAAATGGTCAGCTTTCCGGAGAGCAGCATCCCGGATGGCGCGGAATTCGGGGTTCGCGTATCCGGCGACAGCATGGAACCAGTCTATCATGACGGTCAGATTGTGTGGGTGCAGCAATGCGAGACACTCCGTACCGGCGAAGTTGGTGTCATGATCTACGATGGGCAAGGCTACATTAAGGCATACGCCGAACAAGAGCCGGAGGATCCGGAAACGTACCTCTGCAGTGACAGCGTGCGGCGGATGCAGCCGGTGCTGGTGTCCTACAACAAAGCGTATGCACCGAAACCTGCTTCTCCGGAACTGGAGTTCCGAATTGTGGGACGGGTTCTATAAGTCCGAGTTATTGTACACTGTTTCTGATATAATGCTATCATTGAAGTAAAAAGCGGTTTGCTTTTGTGATAGGAGTGAGTGTGATTTGAATACGAACGCACGATTGGACGAGCTTTTGCGAGCTAGAAACACAAACATCTTCCAGTTTTCCAAGAACAGTGGGATTCCTTACAGTACTCTTGCAAATCCACGGTACCGTGGCACGCAGCTTTCTGTGGATACGATTGAACTGATCTGCAAAGCATTGGGAATCTCAATGGCTGAGTTTTTTACTCTGAATGAAGCTAAATGATAAGAATACTAGTTTCGGTCACCTAAAAATTTGAAATTAAGAGGCTTTGAATAGCGGTTAAGAATGTTTTCGGAAATATTCTGAAAATCAAAAATATTCTTTGATACAGGTATGTGAAGCTGGCTTGAGAACGGACATATGTACCTGCTTTCGATGCCCCAACTCTTAAAGATGCTTCCCTTAATGTCTTCTTCATAGTCCATACGTTCGTCAGCCTGGGAAAGTTTTTTAGAAGAAGCTTCATGAATATACAAAAACACATGGTGCTGTGGATTATCAATCATCCAGTCGCAAATAGCTTTTCGCCACATTAAATCAGAATCGCCAAGTGGGTCTGTATCGTCTCGCACGCGCTGGGCGCATCCAGACAGCAAAAGTGGTTTACCGCAAATATCGCGTTGGAGGAAATGCTCGGCCGCTCGTTTAGGCGGAGGAACTTCTGCCCCTGCATAATGCGGCGAATCTTTATCACCGTGAGCATCAACGGATGCAGCAGTGTTCTTGGAAATAACAGCATTTCAATCTTCCTATCTTCTCAGCAAAAAGCCATTTTCTCGGGACGGATGCAGACGATCCAAATGCGCAAAGGCTTCGTCATATGTCACTTGTCCCGCCGCTTTACGCAGTCTGCGCTGGAGGAGGCTCAAGGTGTAGCACGGCCATTCATTCAGGCGATTGTCCACAAATGTATCTGCATAATCCTTCGGAATGTCGGCACGACTGCCACATTCCCATGCTGCGAGCTTCATGGTAGCCATTTCGCTGCGAAGTATTTCCGCTATATCAAACTTTACTTCGCGGGTCAGTTGTCCGCTCACCAGCTGGGTAATATCCATGGATTGCCCAATATTCACCTTGAATTGCTTCCGCTTTCCTTGGTCATACTGCTCCAATCCTACCGGTACAATCAAGGCACCGGATTGATAGGCCGCTTCGATTATCCCATAATGAAGCGGCTGTATCACCATATTGGGACTCAAATTCCAGGTGCCTTCCGGATACCACAGCAGACTTCGCCCCCGGCGCAAATAGCGAATGGCCGTTTGAAGTGTCATTTGCTTATCTGCCGAATCCTCCGGGCCGACATAGATCACACCGTTCAGCGCAAACAGCAGACCGTCAAAGGTTCTATACATCTCCGCTTCATCAGCGGCCAGAAAATAGATATGCTTTCGTATGGCGTGCGTGATCGCCTCAACGTCATACGGGCCAATATGTGAGGCGGCATAGATGACAGGACGACGTGTTCGTGGAGCCTTGCCGTTTACCGCAACCTTGAAGCCTTCCGCCAAATGGCTGATGCGCAATCCTGCATATATCAGCGGATGCAGAAGTGCACACCCATCCAAGCGTGCAAGCGGCATACCAGCTTCCACAGCATAGGCACGCTGTTTTTTTCGGTAGTCCACCAGTTCGTCCATTGTCATGTGCCTTAACGCATGGAATGGCTGCTTCAAGAACATACCTTTGCCTGTTCGACAATGCTTTGCCATACACATTTCCCTCATGTCTCTCCCATTAAAAATGTATCCAGCGCAGTCTCATTGTAGCCGTATTCAAAGAAGGTCCGCCGTAATGCGGCACTCATGCCGCCAGGTTCCGATGTAATGCGCCGCACCATCGGCACACCGTCCGCAAAATCAATGTGGCTGTTGAATATCTGAAAATACTGATGCGCATCTGTCTTGGGCGTAAAGATAAAGCGGGACTCGAATTTTCTTACGCCGTCCCTGTCCTTTCTGGCCCGTGTATATGCGTCATAGAGCTTTTGAACATACTGATTCCAATAACCGTCCGGTATATCCCGGCGCGTTTCGTAGCACTCCGTTCCGCTCTCAAGCTGCGTCTGCATAATAGAAGCGTCTTGCGGGGCGGTGCGGTAGTGCTCTTGAATCTGACGGTACACATAACCGGACATAATATCCCGAAGCTCACTGATCGACTGCTCCAGATCCTCCGTTGGATAAAACTTCTCTCCGATGATGGTATGGCGGTATGTATCAAAAAACGAGGAGACCACCGGAATAATAGGCACTCCGGCCTCCAGTGCGATTTTGATGCAGCCGTAGTTCATGGGCATGACCAGCGCGGTAGGAGACAGGTTCCAGGTAGATTCCGGGTACATGGCAAAATTATGGCCGCTTTTTAATATCGCCACAGCGTGAGCGGCGGCATGGCGGCGGCTGTCCTTGCTCATTCGGTGTACCCACTCTACGCCGTTCATGGACAGGAACATGCCATCAATGGTCGGCTTATCCTCGTCGCTTACCAGCAGGAAAAAGTGCTTTTGCACCGCCTCGCCCAAGGTGGGAATGTCCTCAATACAGCAGTGATTTGCAACAATCAGGTAGTTGCCGCTGTCCGGAAATTTCCCGTCCACCCGCAGTTCCCCGGTGGTCTTGAAGGTCAGCACCTTCAGCAGTAAGGGGTGAATGGCATTTTTCAGCCCAGCAAAGCGCAGGGCTTTGTTTTTTGCGGTAAATCTTTGTTTCTGCATATGTTCTCCTTTGAAATCTGCCACCAATTTCACTCCGCATTTTCGGCGATATGGATCAGTTAAATGTCAGCTTCCCCGGAGCAGCGTCCGAAATATATAAATCGATACCCGACGTTTGTCGGATTCTTTGAATATCGATTTTTCCGCCTGCGTTTATGGGGAGGGCATCCACAATAACAAAGGCATACGGAACGGATGTCTCCTCTAATGAAGCCCGACAGCATATTAACCACGCACAGGATCACAACATCTCCTTGCGTAACTCCAAGTGCCGCAAATGCCTTTGCTGTGCGCTCAATTCAATCAAACAACCGCTGATAAGTAATCTTTCGGTCGAAATAAATCAGGGCAATATCATCGGGATACCCAGCGTTTCCACGGCGAATCAGCTCATATGCCGTGCATTTCGGCAGTGGGGCATGGACAGCCTCTTCGGAATAGTATTTCAGCCATGGTTTATCGATAGACGGGTATCCCGTCAGTTTGCTCTCTTTCATTTCTCTCTCCTTTTTACATCAGGTATCCTATTTCGTAAGGATGCTTAATTCCCCGAAGGAAGCTATACTATTTGACATACCGATTCCTGACAATCATCTGAACTGTTCACTCATAGAGCAGAGTAAGCTTTTTGCTCCATGTATTTTCATTTACAATACGGATTCCTGACGCAGACAACGCCGCATAATCAACCTTTCCAACCGAAGTTCTTGGAAGCTGCTTAATCACACGAATATAATCAGGCCAGTATTTCTCAGGGAGTGTGGTTTGAATGGTTGCAAGTATGCTATCTACTGCAGCTTTCTCTGAAAGTCCCAAGAAGTCGTCTAGCACAAGGTGCAGGACGGTTTTCTCATCCGATGCTGTAAGCTTGCATATTTTCACATTCCTGTTTTTGCGGATTTCTTCCGCTATATCCAAGAGCTTTACACTCTCTTCTTTCCCATTGCAGGTCACGGTAACCGGTGCGGCATCTCGATCCAGCACAGTGAGGCAGCCATCAGAATCCATAACGGCATAGTCGCCGGTGTTATACCACACCACACCGGTCTCATCACGCACCAGCACCTTTTCTGTTAAATCGTCTCGCCCATAATAGCCATTCATAATACATGGGCCAGTAATCAGCAGCCTGCCGGGTTTTCCATAGGTAACGTCCTCACCATGTTCACCAAGAATGCGCACATTATTGTGTGGCAATGGGATTCCGGCGGTTCCAACCTTGTTGCAGTTGGGGTGGCAGATGCTGAACGTAGTGTTGACCTCGCTGGCACCAAACCCGGTCATCTGGACAATGCCGGTCTTTTTGAAAAACGTCTCCGCTTGATTCCGTTCGCAGCGTTCCCCGCCGATAATGACATCGCGGAGCGTTTGACAGATATCTTTCAAATCATTTTCCGGCATATGCACAATGGAATCCCACAGGTACTGCGACCAAACGCCAAGCTGTGGCCGATATTTCTTTATGTATTCCGGAATTTTTTCATAGGAAAGTTCCAACTCAATAATATTTTCCGCACCAAGGCACAGTACAGTGTGTACGATCACGGCATCCCAAAAAGCGAGAAATGGCGGAACCAGCGCAAGTTGACGCTCGTGCGGAACAAACCCAAGCTGTGCGATTTTGTGTTGAAATGCCAGTGCGTTGTTGGCATCATGAGAGAGCAGCACCGCTTTGTTGATCCCGGTTGTACCGCTGGTAAAAGCAATGTTGCACGGAAGTCCCGGCGAATACACACTGCGGGGAACATTTGTCATTGATTTTCCGGAAGATAAGAACTCGCGCAAAGTCCGGATGCCACGTATGCTCTTTCCGGCCAGCCTTGTTTTGGCCTGCAAAAATGAGATAGCAACAGATTCACTGGAAAACCTCTGAATGGATGCATTGAGTGGAAGGCGGAATTTCTTCACTTCCGAAAACTCCGGTAGATTAAGTATTTCTGCCACATGCTCTTCCAGAATGTCCAGTACAAACAACAGCTTTGGATTGACATTTTTGATTTGCCGGTAGAGCCTGTTCAATCCACCGTCCGTCAATTCTGCATCCAGTACGTTCAGATTGCAGGTTATCAAGCCTAATGCTGTCGCGGCATATTTGATGGCGTACATTTCCGGTGTGGTCAAACTGATTGTACAAATCACATCTCCCACAGATAGTCTCTGTGCCGCAAAGGCGCAAGAAAAAGTGTCAACCATCTTTTTGAACTGCTGCACAGTAAAGGAGCGTTTTCCACGATAGTTAACGAATGGCCGTTCCGGCATATCCTCGATACAGGAAAACAGGTATTCCGCTTGGTTCATTGTAGGAAGCGGAAGCCGTAGAAGCTCCGGATCATACCACTGTTCCCAGATACGATCTTTCCATATGACACCTGTCATTGGTCGGTCAAGCGTTCTCCTTTTTTCATTCCGAATTACATCCAACATCGTTTTGATTCTCCTTTTACTCTTCTGCTCTGTTGAGAAGCGGATACGAAAGCGGACTATCTTTACCAGCTTACACAAGGTATCCGCAGCTCAATAGAATGCGCTTTTCAGCAAGTTTTACTCCCAAAATGGGAACTTTGAATTGCACACTGTACGTGGTTACAATTCTTCCACTATTTTATGATTGTGATGCGTCTGCTGCCATAATCGTCCAGGCCAAAGGATGGAACCGCTCCCGATATTGAATCCCACGCCTATTCACTGACTCATGGCAGGTGATCTTTTCAATCAACTTCATCTGGTCGGTTCATTCCTTTGTGTTTTGAATTGTGAATTGTGCAAAAATGCCATAGTAGTGCTACAGCCCAAAACGCCTTACCGCCGCGCTTCTGCGGCCATGCGCTCCAGTGCACGATAGTCCACCTTGCCGATAGGTGTATGCGGAAATTCTGTCACAAAGCGGTACTCTACAGGTTGCATATAGGTGGGCAAGCTCTTAGTGCAAATGCGTTGCAGCTCTTTTGTAAGAGTGTCCAATGGTTTATGTTCTGGATGGAGTATTACATAAGCAACAGGTTCATAGTAGGCGCTGCCCGCTCTGAAACGGGCAACTGCTGTACAATCAAAAATATCCGGCAGTTCTTTCACTGAGCTTTCGATCAGTCCAGGGAATATCTTTGCGGGCTGCCCTTCAAATGTTGTCAGGTAAATCCTGCGGATGCGCCCCTCGTGGAAGAGAAGGCCGTCACTATTCATCCGGCCAAGATCGCCAGTCTTTACCCAACGAGTCCCGTTTTCATCAGTTGCCAGAACCTCATTTGTTTCATTCTGATTTTTGTAGTAGCCCAGCATAGCAGACGGCGCGGAAATCCAAATCTCTCCGGTCTGGTTATAGCTAAGTTCCTTACCGGTATCAATATCAACGATTTTGATCGTATTTGAAACAAGCGGAACGCCCACGCTTCCGATTGCGTTTGCACCACGGAATGAAATTACGCTCGTTGCGCATAGCTCCGTCATTCCATAGCCCTTGACCACTTCATAAAGGCAGCCGTTTCTTTTTAGATATTCGTTGACCGTGCGCTCCGTTTCTGCATTTAGCGTATCCCCGCCGACACCGGCTGAAATCAGGAAGGACAGGTTCATGTTTTTTGTCAGCGGGTCTTCTGCGAGATATTTCAGGTGATCTGCCAGAGCAGAAAAATGATTTGGTTTATATTTCGCAAAAAGCCTTGGGAAGCCCTTGGAATCGAATTTGGGATAAAGAATTACTTGCAGGCCATAGCAGAGCGTCGTGTGGATGGCGAGCGTCAAGCCATAGATGATAAATGGAGGTAGATCGTCAAAATACTTGTGCTGCCGCTCGAACGGAATATCAAGATACTGGTATCCATGTGCAACGGCATTGATATTGTCATCCGAGAGCATGACACCCTTTGGGATTCCTGTTGTACCGCCGGTATGTGCAATGACAAAACAACGATTCTTTTCATATGGGACATATTCAGGTGATACATCGACCCCGCACGCAATGAAATCTGCCCAGCGCATATCGCCTGTTTCCAAGGCAGGCGCTTTGTTTTTCATCCGGTAAGCTATCCGTTTGACAGGCGGCAGAGAATCCGCAGGAGAGATTGCAACGATTTTTTCGACAGTCGTCTCTTTTGCAGCCTGTTGTATGATTGGATAGGCAAGATCGACGGTAACGACTAATTTTGCATCGCATTCGGTAAATAATTGCGGAGTTGCTCGGCGTTCGTCCGCGGGTCGATCAGATTTGCGACAGCACCGAGTCGATCAAGCGCATACAATGCATAAACGGTTTCGGGCATATTAACTACACACAGGACCACAATATCCCCTTGTGTAACCCCAGAAGCCGCAAATGCCTTGGCCGCGCGTTCAATTCCATCAAACAACTGCCGATAAGTAATCTTTCGGTCAAAATAAATCAGGGCAATATCATCGGGATGCCCATTATTTCCGCGACGAATCCGCTCATATGCCGTACATTCCGGCAGAGGGGCATGGATAGCCTCCTCGGAATAGTATTTCAGCCACGGCTTATCAATGGACGGATAGCCTGTCAATTTCTTCTCTTCCATTTTCTCTCTCCATTTTTGCAGCAGGCACACCACTCCACGGGGATGCCAGCGCAAATTTATTTGGCGCTATCTTCTGCTGCCATACGCTCCAGCGCGCGGAAATCAACCTTGCCCGCTGGGGTGGTGGGCAGCTTGTCTATGAAACGATAGGCATACGGCTGCGCGTTACCATGCAGCTCTTTTGCACACAGCTTTGCCAAATCTTTTTCGATATTCTCATCTTGCGAGTCATCTTTCAGAACAACATATGCGATTGGTAAAAAACCTTTTTCACCGTTGGCCAGACCAACTACTGCACCCGCCTTCACGCTTGGATGTGTACAAAGCACACGCTCAATTTCCATAGGGTAAACTCGGAATGGCACATTATCTGGACCGACCGCCCAAAGGATGCGCTTGATGCGACCCGTAATATGAAAGCCGCCATTCTCCGATATGTACCCTAAATCACCGGTACGAAGCCAGCGAACACCATCTTTCTCATAAAAGGCTTCCGCAGTTTCAGACGGATTACGGAAGTATTCCGTCATGATACTGGGGCCGGAGAAGAAAATCTCGCCCTCTTGCCCGATACGAAGTTCTTCACCTGTGTCCAAGTCACAGACACGAACATTGTTGCGGGCCAACGGGATCATCTCGTCAGTACGGTGCGTTTTTGTACACAGCGTGGCGGCAGCTTCCGTCATGCCATATCCTTTCAGCAGTCCATACGGTGCATTGCGCTCGGTCAAAAACTGCGATGCAGCAAGCTCCCATTCTTCGCTCATACCATCTCCGCCATATGCCGCTGTATGGACAAAGGAAAGATCCATTTTTTGAATCCGCTTGTCCTTCATCATCGCGTCGATGTGCAGTGGGCCGCCGCTGAAATGATGCGGCTTAAACCGAACGAATAGGTTTGGGAAATTCGCCGGTGAAGGGTCAGGACAGAGAATATTTTCAAGCCCTGCGCAAATAGCTGTGTGAACGCCAAAGAACACACCATAGGCGAGAAAGGGTGGCAGGATGTCCAGAAAACGCTGCCCCGGATGAATGTCCAACACACTTGTTGCGGTGATATACTGAAACGCAACGGAATTGGCCGCACCGTTGGAAATGACGACGCCTTTGGCTTTGCCGGTAGTGCCGCCAGTGTATTCGATCACAGCGGCACTCTCTTTTGCATTGGCAGGATAAATCGCATCGACATTCTTTCCGGCTTCCATGAAGCTATTCCACGAGGTCAGCGTGGTCGGCGCAGGATTTGCCTTCATCCTGAAAAGAGTGGCCGCGACGGTCGGCATGGACTGTGCCAGTGAAACGGAACCGATATGCTTTGCGCAGGAATCCTTCACCGCTTCTGTAATTTGCTTCTCCGCAAGGTCTACTGTGATCACGACCTTGCTCTTCGCCGCGATGATCTGTTCGTGCAGCTCCTGCGGCGTGGCGTTCAGCACAAGGAAGTTCGCCACTGCACCCAATTTATTAACCGCATACAGCAGGTACACGGCCTCTGGGATTGCCAGCAGGCACAGGCTCACCACGTCGCCCGCCTTTACACCGCAGGCTGATAATGCACGGGCGCAGCGGTCAATCTCCGCCTGCAACTTCCGGTGGGTGATCTTCCGTCCGAAGTAATTCAGCGCAGGTTCATCCATCCGCCCAGCATTGCAGGCGGTCATGTAGTCGTACATAGACCCATCCGGCAGCGGGGCATGGATGGCCTCTTCGGAATAGTATTTCAGCCAGGGCTTGTCAATGGACGGGTAGCCCGTCAGTTTCTTTTCTTCCATATTCTTAATCCAGCTTCCTTGTTGGAGATAACTCACCAAGTGAAAGAGTAAAGTTATGATTGTATAGTAACAATGGAATATGCTTCCACTTCAAAGTTCTGATTCAAATGCAGCAACAAAACATACACATTCCCACCAGCGAATTCATCCGGCGAGAAGTAATTCGTTGATGTCAACTCCGGCTCAGCCGGAGCGCCAATCTCTTCTTTCCAAATCGCGGGATATGTTTCGATTGCTTCCTTGATCATTTCCCTTGTAAAGCGGCCGTCGCTATATCCGGCAATCAATGTATTGTAAATGTTGCCGCCGTCTTCCAGCGTGATTTGCACCTCAATTTGGCTCTTCTGACTGTCTGTATACCTACAGGCAAGCGAAGCAATTCGCTGACTGCTTGATACTTCGCAGGTCAGGTTTTGCTCCACATTATTGCTTATGACCGGTTCATAGATTGGATTTGTAACAGCAGGAATGCCGACAAAAAGTGAAGCAAGGACAGCCAACGTGGCGAGAGCACTAAAAAAAGTCTTTACAGGCCGGCTTAACATATTAACCAAGTGCCGAAGCTTCTTGTCGAAAGTAACAGCGCAGGTAATAATAATCGCAATAAGGGCAAGCACAATTAACAGGGGCAAATGGCTTCGGGCAAGGACTCTAATCCGATCAATCGTATCGAGTATGCTCATAAATTCTCCTTTCTCTCCGCCTTGCGCTCCAGTGCACGGAAATCCACTTTGCCGATCAATGTTCTCGGAAGAGCCTCAGTGATGTAAATCTCATGTACCTGTTCATAGGTTTCAAAGTTGGCGGCAGAGAATCCCTCTACGCGCTCTTTCAGTGCGGTCTCATCACAGCCATGCTCCGGAACGATGAACGCGGCCAGACGATGTGCCGACGCTTCATCTGCAACGCCAACGATTGCGACCTCGGAAACACCGCCTACTGTCTCCAGTTTCTCTTCCAGCAGTTTGGGGAACACCTTGTGATAGATGTCATTTTCAAAGCAGACGATCATGCGCTTGATTCTGCCTGTGATAGTCAGAAGGCCTTCCTGAGAGATTGACCCCACATCTCCGGTGCGCAGCCACCGCACTCCGTCCTGCTCTACAATCACCTCGGCCGTCGCGGCGGGATTCTTGTAATATTCCCGCATCAGTCCGGGCGACGAGATATAGATTTCGCCCTCGTTGTTGTACGGGAGCTCTTCGCCAGAATCCATATCAACGGCTTTAACGTTGCAGAATGGGATGGGGATTCCCACCGAGCCAATGGCATTGGCTCGAAGTGTCTCTGCAATTACAACCGCTGATGTCTCTGTCAGTCCATATCCTTTGGTGAGGAACGTCTTGCAGTTGTGCTCCTTGAGGAAGGCGTTATACTCCTGCTCAAACTTTTTGCTCATTGCCTCGCCGCCAACTGACATCAGCTCTAGTGAACTCATATCGACTTTCTGCTGCTGAAGATCCCTCATCATCTGCTCTGCCTGAACAGTCCCCGCCATGACATAGTTGGGACGATACTTTGCAAACAGTTTCCCGACTGCACGAGGTGAAATATCAAGTACAATAATGGAAGTGATCCCATAGCTGAGAGGGTGATGCAAACCACTTCCAATTCCATATGCGATAAACGGTGGAAGCAAATTGAGATTAGTATGCTGCCTTATCCATCCATGAGACATATCGGTATGGAACATTGCCTCTGCAACGGAATTGAAGCCGCGACTGGTAAGAACCACTTCCTTTGAAATGCCGGTCGTGCCGCCAGTCCGCACCATAAAGGCAGGCATGTCGGAATCGTGATTCGGCGTATATTCGCTTACCGGCAGCGCAAGAAACTTTTTCCATGTGAGCGTGGAAAAGCTGCTATTTTGCTGCTTGTATGCAGCTTTCTTTTTCGCAAGCAGTCTGGCCGGAAAGCCCATCTCTTCCGCAACGTTGATGAGCAGGATCGGCTTATCAAACGAATCACTGAACTCCGTTTCATATGTAGAAAGGAGCTTGTCCACCACAACAAAAAACTTCGACTGCGTTCTTTCCATAGCGCACTCAATGTCTGCGGCGCGAGCGTCCGGCATCAGCATATTGCAGCAGGCTCCCAGTTTGTTCAGCGCGTAGAGCACGGCAGCCAGCTGCGGGACAGCAATGGCCTGCACAGTAACGACATCGCCTTTCTTCACCCCAAGATGCGTAAAGCTGCTTGCGCACCGGTCGATCTTTTCAAAAAGGGCCTGATAGCTGATCTTATTCCCGTAATAGACCAGCGCGATATCATTTGGATGCTCTGCGTTTCTCCGAAAAACATAGTCAAACATAGACCCCACAGGTAACTCAGCCCGCAGCGCCTCTTCGGAATAGTATTTCATCCAGGGCTTGTCAATGGATGGGGAGCCCGTCATGTTCTCATTCATTTCCGCCGCTCTCCTCTGATAATGCTTTCTAACAGGTGATAGTCCGCTTTTCCGGTTGCCGTACTCGGTATATGGTCGATTGATCGGATTTCGCTTGGAACCATATATTCCGGAAGGTGGTTTTCACAGTGCTGCCGGATCATTGCAATGGTTTCATCCTCTCCTGCGACAAATGCGATAGGCACATAGAAGATGCCATCTTCACTCTTGGTGACAACCGCACATGCCGAATCAGGCGAACATTCCCGAATGACTCTTTCAATATAATCGGGGAATAGCTTATAGACGCCGTTGTCCCTGCCCTTGACAAGATAAATTCGTTTGATCCGCCCTCGGAGAAACAAGAAGCCGTCTTGGTCGATCTCGCCAAGATCGCCTGTTCTTAGCCAGCGAGTACCATCCTTATCTGTAACCATCACCTTGCTGTCTTCGTCGGGATTCTGGTAATATCCCAACATCATACTCGGCGAGGTCATCCATATCTCTCCGGTGCTCCCATAGGGCAGCTCATCGCAGCTATCCGGATCAACGATCTTTACGTTGGCCAGGGAAAAAGGAATACCAACGCTACCTTCTCGCCAGACTGTGCTACCTGTCAAGACAACCGTTCCGCCGAACTCCGTCATACCGTATCCGGGAGTAAGATGCGAGATGGCAGCGCCATTACTTCTAAAGAACGATACGTACTGCTCCGCATCCGCATTTGAAATTGCTTCGCCGCCATAGGCTATCGTTTGGACAAAGGACAGATTTTGCCTTTTCTTTTTCTGCACCTGAATGATGTTTCGGATGTGTGCAGGTCCGCCGAGGAAGTGCGTCGGCTTATAGAAAGCGAATGCCTTTCCGTTTGTTTCGGGATCGGGAGAAGGGCTTAAGCAGACCTGTAACCCAAGGCACAGCGGTGCATGAATGGCAAGACATACCCCAAAGGCAACAAACGGCGGCGCAATATTCAGAATGGTATCGCCTGCCTTCAAAACCTGTGGAGAGTTTTTGTATTCCACTGCAATGGCATTTACGTTCCTGCTGCTAAGCAGGACGCCTTTAGGTACGCCGGTCGTTCCGCTGGTGTGAACGATCAGGGCTGGAGCATCCGCTTTTCCAATGGGAAAGCAGCCTTGGCAATCTTCATTCCTGCAAATATCCTCAAAATGCAGAATGTTCTTGACCTTGCTGCGTTTCTTCGGTTTTGGAATGAAAACCCGCTTCAAAGGCGGTAAGGAACGGGCTACCGGAGCCACAATGACTTGCACGGAATCACCAAGATGCCCCAACTCAAGTGCGTCCTCAATCAGAGGCAGGAAGGTATCTGCTGTCAGAACAAATTGAGTATGTGTAGCTTGGAGATTCGCCAAAACCTCCTTTGGGGACAGATTCGCATATTGAAGATCAATCACCGCGCCAAGCCGATTCAGTGCGTAAATCGAAGCGATACATTCCGGCGTGTTCAGTGCAAATGCCGCCACAATGCTTCCGCTCTGAATTCCAGCTTTGGAAAAAGCGTTTGCCGCACAGTCAATCTCATGAACCAGTTTCCGATAGGTGATTTTTCGCCCGAAGTAGTTCAATGCGGGCTCATCTATCCGCCCCGCATTGCAGGCGGTCATGTAGTCGTACATAGACCCATCCGGCAGCGGGGAATGGATGGCTTCTTCGGAATAGTATTGCAGCCAGGGCTTGTCAATGGACGAGTAGCCCGTCAGTTTCTTTTCTTCCATATTCTCTTCCTTACAGACGAATCAAACGGTCTGTATTCTCCTGCATTTTTCTTATGTCCAGCTTTCCGCTGGGCGCAACAGGCAGTGCGTCGTCATAAAGGCGGAACAATACCGGCTGATGGGTCGCATCCAGCTTTTCGGCGCAGTGCTCCTTTATCATGCGCAGCGTCTCTTCCTGATTGGCCCCGCCGATCAGAGCGGTATGGCAAATGTGCGTCATGACGCCATTGATCTCATGGGCGATTGCCTTACACTGCCGAACCTGCGGGATATCCAGAACAGCCCGCTCGATGTCGAAGAGATAAACCGTCCTGCCATTTGAGGTGACATAGGAATCACTGATCCGCCCGCTGACATATACATTTCCGTCCTCTTCAACATAGCCCATGTCGCCGGTGCATGCCCAGACATTCCCGTGTGCATCGCTGTGGAAATACTTTGCGGTTTCAACCGGCTTTTTATAGTAGCCCAGCATCCGGCATGGAGTTAGGACACGGATCTCGCCACGCTCGCCATACCGCTTTTCTTCTCCTGTTATAAGATCAAATGCAGCCACTGTCACATGAGGCAAAGGGATTCCTGCCGAGCCAAGAATATTGCTGCTTTCGTTTGTAGATGTTACTGTTCCGCCACACTCGCACATACCATAGCCCTTGTGTAAGCCATGTGGATTATGATTATCCGATAACCATTGATTGTACTTTTGTTCTGCACTCGGCGCAACATATTCACCTCCAGCAGCCAGATACTTGAACTGCTGGTATGCCTCCGATCTTGGCTGCTTATTCAGAAGATAATCCAGCAATCCTGTCGGCGTCACAAGAAAATTTGGGCGGTATTTCAAAATATGCTGATAAAACAATTCAAAATCATATACCGGCTCCAGAATTACGGTTATTCCATGGATGAGTGGTACCAGCACGGTGACGCTTATTCCTGTGGAAAACCAAATCGGTGTTTGGGCAAAAAAGATGTCCTGTCTTTGGAAGCCAAAACCACCGTATTCATATTCACAGCCTGTCGCATTGATGCCATCGTTGGTAAGCTGGATACCCTTGGAAGCTCCAGTGGTGCCAGAAGAAAAAACCATAATGGCAGGTTTTTGCTTCTCATACGATGCCGTTTGGTAAGATGTGTCTCGCCCCTGCTGGATAAACACATTCCACCTCAGCGTTCCAGAGATTGGTTTCACTTTTTTTGCCAGCCGCACAAATGCCCCCAGTGAGTTGACAGCCGGACACGTGATAACATATTTGATGGTAGTCTTCGGGATCACATTTTGCATAGTGGTGTACAGTTCATTGACTACGACCAAAACATTCGCTTCCATCTCATTGACGCGATCCGTCAGTTGGGTTTCGTTGAAGGTGGGGTTGAGCATTCCTGCGTTTGCGCCGAGCTTGTTGAGCGCAAGGATCGTATAGATCGCCTCCGGTACGGCGGGCATACAAATCGCAACATTGTCGCCGTTTTTTACGCCGAGGTATGCCAGCGCTTTTGCCGTTTTGTCAATTTCAGAGAACATCTTCCCATAGGAAATCTTCTTGCCAAAGTAAAGCAGCGCCGTATCGGTCAGATGATCCTTATTACGTTTGTAGATGTTTTCCCAGACCGTACATTCCGGCAGCGGGGTGTTAATAGCCTCCTCAGAGTAATATTTCAGCCAAGGCTTGTCGATAGACGGGTAGCCCGTCAAATACGCTTCTGTCATTGTGTCTTCTCCCTTTGGTTATCTATTTCTTTCGATTCCAGTTGTTGTGCATATAGCTGGGAAAATCGTATTTAATATCCTCTGCACGCCTGCGAAGAATTGGCGCCATAATTGAAGCATTGTTTGAGGTAAGGACTACATCATCTACAAATTTGTGGGCATCGGCCGGATGCGTCACACCGCGCCGCTTGTAAATCGTCAATTCCTCATCCCAGACATCTTCCGTCCAGTGTGCTCGCATATATTCCTGACGACGTTCCTCAAGGAAAGCAAGGCGATAGTCTCCTGTTAAGTCCTGATGGCGAACAGGTTTTGTATGCGCTTCCATCATTTCAAACATCATGGTCGCCATGTGGTCTCGCAGCAAATCCAACGCCTCAGTCTTTTCCATTCCAGACAGCGCAAGCGGCTCGCCATAACGAATAAAGATGGTGTCTGCATCATGCTCATGGAAAATTGCTACAGGGACAACAGAAGCTCCTGTTTCGTTTGCAAGAAGCCAAGGCCCCGCAAAAAGAGTCTGAACGAGCAGATTTTCAGAATTGTTCCATGTCCCTTCCGGAAATAAAATAACGCTTGAGCCAGATTGCAGAACCCGCACCATCTTCCTGACGGATTCTTTGCGGCTTGCTGTATTCATTTTATCGACGTATATCATACCGTTGATTGCTCCAGCATACATCTGTGGATTATGTTCAAGCTGATCGGTCGTTCCAATCAGGATGTACGCATGACGGTCACAGTACGCGATGTTCAAAATAATATCTTCAACAAAAGAATGTGTAGAAGCGAATATGTATGGCTTATCCGGCTCTAATTCAGGAAACTGCTCTACAACGACTTTCTGTTTGACCGTTTTTCGCGCAAGGCTGCGAAATGCCGAACTGATTGCCCTGCGGAATTGAATCCCTGCCGCCGAGGCAAATGTCTCCACAGTGTCCGTTTCATAATGCAGAAGACCCCAGTTTTTATATTTCATGCTGCGTATTAGATACCCCCACACCAAGCAAGTGCTTGTATTTCTACTTATCGTGGCAAACTCACATGCAAATCTGTTGAGAAAAAAGTACAGGTTGCTCCCCATGGTTAATTTTTCGTGCGTTCCGGTTATATGTGTCGTAAAACGTTGCATTTACGCTGTTCGTGTGGTAAACTTTTCTTGATAAATATTAGAAAAAATGGTCTTGGTGACTGGCTACGAACCTGTACTTTTTTCAGCGGAGTGTGTCCTGTCCTGCCCATTTTTGAAATGTCTTGTGCGTGACGCCGAGCCTTGCGGCTGCCGCTCTTGCTGACAGCTCCTTTCTGCGCCACACTTCCAGAACTGCCGGATATTCCGGCGGCTTTTCTTTTGGCTTTCGACCGAACTGAACACCTCGTAATTTCGCAGCGGCAATGCCTTCGGCCTGACGCTGGTGGATGAAAGTCCGCTCTGTTTCTGCGACATAGCTAAGAAGCTGTAAGACAATGTCAGCAATTAGCACCCCAGTCAAGTCGCGCCCCTGCCGCGTGTCAAGAAGGGGCATATCCAAAACGACAATGGCAACTTGCATTTCTTTTGTGAGATATCGCCATTGTTCCAAAATCTCATCATAGTTACGTCCAAGCCGGTCGATGCTCTTAATCACAAGAGTGTCGCCCGGCTTTAGCTTACTTATGAGTTGTATATAGCCGGGACGCTCAAAATTTTTTCCAGATTGTTTGTCTAAGATAATATTCTCATTTTGAATTCCAAATTCGCTCATGGCGATATATTGCCGATCCTCGTTTTGCTCCTTAGATGACACTCTAATGTAGCCGTATTGCATTGATAGTTCCATGTAGTATTCCTCCATAATCAAGTCGTCTGTTTTCACAGCACCTACCATTATGAAAGAAAATCCTGCCAATGGCCGATTTTTATCTGTTACCTATGCCTTTCCAAATTTTTATCTGCAATATTGATTATTGCAATGCATTTCACTGTGGGGGCAGATTCATAGAATTGCGAATATTTTAAGTATGCTCAAAGTTCGCATAATCTCTTTGCTGACCATATGCACAGCTTATTTGCTCGATTCACAGATTGTATTGACAATGATTGCTGTGCAGTACAATCAGCACGGCAATTTGCAGCTTTTATTATACATAATTTTAACTATTACTGCAATATGCCATTTTAGTTTGTTTATTAAAAAACGCCATCAGATAAAATAATCGTGAATGGCGGTGACGGGAATGATTCCAAAGGAAGTTGACTACGCAAGAATTGGACAACGAATTCGTAGTCTTCGACAATCAAAAAACATGACGCAAGCCGAACTTAGCGCATTAGTAGATTGTTCTAATAACTATTTAAGTCATATAGAAACAGCACAATGTAAGGTTTCACTCTCAATGCTCCTGAAGCTGTCCTATGCTCTGGGAGAGAGCATAGAGTATTTTCTACTCGATACGCCGTATGCTTGCGCTGAGACGATCATCAATAGGGAAATATCAAAAAAGCTGGCAAAATGCAGTCCGTTTACGTTGAATGCTGCCTCTAAGATGATTGACATACTGCTCGAGCAGCAGGACAGCTTGTCTGCTGAGTGAGTTTCTTAATGATTGCAACGATTGAAAGCACATCCTTTTGAAACTCTTTTGGCAATAGAATATTTCAGAAGAACTCTTGTTGAGACCAAAGTGCTTAAGACAAGAGTTCTTTTGCTTTTGTATTATCGACTCAACACCCCGACATATCAAACTTCGATGCAGGTGTATTCAATTTTCAGCGTGTCCGGATGGATCGTCAGTAGCGGCTTGCCAAGCTCCCGCGCATAGGCAATCGCCTTATCTGCATCATCCCCACGCGCGGATGTAGGGTCATAGACAGCCAGCACCATATCAGACTGCCGGATAATTCCGCGGTAGGCTTCAAGCTGTGCATCCGGCTGTTTATGGAGACCAACAGCCGTCATGTGTGAGCATTTTATCAGCATATCGAAGTAGCGTTCGCGCAGCTCCGGTGTCCACTTTGTTGCCTGCTCCTCGTATGGCGTAACACAAAACAGCATCAGTTCCGGATCATTGTCGCGCAGAACGTTAATGAGTTCGGCGGCGTAAAGCCCCACACCGTAGTCACAGGCCACAGAAAAGTGAGTCACGCCTTGCTGCCGCAACACCATAATCTGCTGGGCCAGTTCCATCTTCATATCGTGACACTCCGCAGCTTCTTCATCAAATCCCCACGCAAACCGCATGGGATTGTGTCCAAGGATCGCGCAGCTTTTTATCTCTCTCATGATATAGCCCGCCTTTTTGTTACCTATTAGCTTATATTTCGTATTCTAACAGTTGCTATTTTCTGCGTCAAGGAAAATATAAGCTAATAGAGAGCAAACTAGCTGCAAAAAGCATACAAATGGAGAGGGACACATGGACAAAAAGCTGCTGGGTAGGAGAATCAATGCCGCGCGGAAAGAACACGGCTGGACAAGCGAACGCCTGTCCGAAATCTGCAATATCAACGCGACCTATCTCAGACAGATCGAGTCCGGTGCGAAAACACCGAGCCTACAGGTGTTTGTGGCACTTTGCGAGGCGCTGAAGGTTTCTCCGACGTATCTGCTTGCGGACAGTCTTCCCGGCGCAGAGTCGCAGGATCTGGACGCGCTGCTTACGCTCTGCCGTAGGGCAACGCCGAAGCAGCTCAATATGATAACCGCCATGATCCGCAGCGCACTCATTTCGGTTGATAGCGTTTGATCGACAGGTACGTTCACTGCACCGAACTACAGACTATGCCGCGCCTGCCATATCATGCGCGACCAAAGCGGCGTAATAGCTGTTCATCGTGCTTGGCGCGTTGAACAGCACGGTCAGCAGATATTGCCGGATGTTCCGAATCCGCGTTGTATTTTGCTTCAGGCAGTCCATGACAAAGCGGATATGCTCACTGTTCAGCTTCAGCAGCTTTGACCGCACGACCTCGGCTGGATAGTCATTGCCTGCAACGCGGATTCGGCTGCGCGTGCTGCAAGCTGTCTCCTGCACCAGGTCGACGATTTCGTCAAGCAGCTCCCGGTCAACGTGAGG
>OLOS01001285.1_pt1 | contig 21316 bp, 20 predicted proteins | sample 1672631 | NCBI WGS metagenome assembly OLOS01 (sample SAMEA3136707, study PRJEB25190) | human gut metagenome | biome: human gut; feature: human-associated habitat; material: faeces | place: Austria | collected 2013 | reverse complement strand
GGGGGTTTTTTTTTTTGGGGGGGGGGGTGTATATAATGCGTACAAGTATGTTGCACCCATAATAGTGTATTGTGTTACAGTTATATTTTTGTTTTTTTTTGATAAGATAATGCAATGGGTTCGGAAGTAGGGATGGTATAAAATGCAATCATAGGATAGGAACGGGGGTTGTCATGATTGAGCTGATAAACACAATCATATATGCTGGACGAGTAAAAGAAGAATTCGTATTGAGACAAAGTTCTTCTGGTGGAGCATTTACAGTGATATCAGATTTTTTTCTAGAAAAAGGAGATGCTGTTGTTGCAGCAGTTTATAATTATGAGACATACGCAACTGAGTTTCGCATGATTTATACTAAGGAAGAACGGGATGCTGCTCGTGGATCAAAATATATGCAAAGCAAGCCTGGAGAGGTTTTCAAAAGAGCATATGAGTGGCTTGAGGAATATCCTGATCAAAGGTTGTTGTTCGTAGGAATGGGATGCCAGGCAGATGGTTTTAGAAAGTATGTTGAAATAAAAGGGATTAGAGAACGTGTTTATATTGCTGATATTATCTGTCATGGCTCACCAAGTCCTAAGTTATGGCGTGAATATGCTAAGTCTCTGGAACATCATCATCATGGCAAAATCATTTATTTGACTTTTAAAGATAAAAGGAATGGGTGGAACACTCCGACTGCATTGGTAGTAGTAAGAGGGAAAGAAGTATCAATTAAAGATTATGTGAAAGTATTTTATAATCGCTGTGCTTTGCGCCCATCATGTCATGAATGTCCTTATGCGAGTATTAAAAGAAAAATTGATATAACCATAGGAGATTTTTGGCATATTGAACAAACAATTCCAATTTTTTATAACTCGCAAGGAAATTCACTGTTTCTGATTCATACCAGCCGAGGGAAAAAACTCTTTGAAGAAGTTAAGAAGAATCTTGATTATAAGTTGAGCAATACAACTCAATGCTGGCAGAAAAATTTAGAAGGTCCAACACCTGTTTCAGAGAAGCGTGAAGAATTCTGGAGAGATTACCAGAGAAAGGGGATTGATTTTATTATGAAAAAATATGGGACAGTTGCTTTCAAAACTAAGGTGAAGAATAAGATTAATAAAAGTATTGAAAAGCTGGGCGCTGAGATTAGTAAGTGGATGGGGATGGGGACATAAACGTTATATAGAGGTACCTTGTGCTTTTTGTTCAATGCTGATAACTTCGAGAGGAGGATGGCATAATGAACTGGAAGCAGCCTAAGATATATGCAGTAAGGCATAAGGATGAGGCCATAAGATTATCTTCAAGATTGGGCGGGATTTTACGGCAGTATCCGACTGGGTGTTTGAAAATAATGGTATAGTTTATGGGTGTGTGTTAACAAAGGATTTTAAAGCAACACATATTAGAGCTGATAGTGCAGAATGTAGGGATTTAATGCGTGGTTCAAAATATATTCAAAGTAGGATGGGAGAAACATTTAAGAATATTAAAGCAGACATATTAATAGGCAGAAATGTGATGTTCTCTGGTACATCATGCCAGGTTGCTGGTCTAAAAAAGTATATTGGAAAAAATTATGATAATTTTGTTTGTTTAGATATAGTCTGTCATGGAGTGCCGAGTCCTAATGTATGGATTGAATACTTGAAATGGCAGGTAAAGCGGAACAATGCACAAGTTAAAAGCGTGGATTTTAGAAATAAAAAAATTTGGATGGCGTAATCATATTGAAACTTTGGAATTCAAGAATGGAATAAGTGTTAAAAGCGAAGTTTTCAAAAATCTTTTTTATGGGCACAATATTATGAGACCATGTTGCTATGAGTGCCCTTATAAATCCATAATGCATCCGGGCGACATTACCGTAGCGGATTACTGGGGAATAGAGAAAGTAGTGCCAGAATTTGATGATAATAAAGGCGTGTCCCTTGTTCTGATTAATAATGAGACAGGAGATAGTGTCTTTAATTCAGTGAAGAATAGGGTAATCTGGCAAGCCACTCAGATTGAAGATAGTATGCAGCCTCCGTTGAAAGCCCCATTTTCGAAACCGGCTGAAAGGGAACAATTTTGGAATGATTTTTCTAATAAGAGTTTTTCCTATGTTGCAAAGGAATATGGGGGATTCGGCACAATTAATAAGTTAAAAGATAAACTAAAGAAGATAAAGAGAAAGTTGGTGCGTAAATAGTGGAAAGGGATTTGCCTAATTTGTATAATAGAAAAGCAGAATGCTGTGGTTGCACAGCCTGCTATGCCATTTGCCCTAAATCAGCGATATCTATGGTGGAAGATGAAGAAGGGTTTGAATATCCCCGGGTAGATGAAACAAAATGTGTAAGATGCTATATATGTATAGAAACATGCCCTATTAAAGATGCGAAAGTTATGTTATAATTCGAACCCGCCACTAGGATATAGTTTAACCTAAAATCTTTGTCAAAGCCATATAAAATACAGTCTTGAGACTGTGGTCTTTAGCCCATGATATTATTATGTAGTGTTGTAATAGGTAAATGAAAACTTATATTAAAAACTACAGAGATAAAGTCTGGTAGTATTTTACTGGATTTATAACAAATAAAGATGCTGTTTAGCCATCCAGAAAAACTTTAAAATTTTTCTTTGTCATTAGGCAATAAGCGGTTTTCGGTTTTGGACATATTGGCGCTGATGAACCCTGTTAGCTACTATTACCGTAACCAATTGGGGAATCCCCGTCAGAAGAAAATCCGCATGAAGTGTTCTTTCATTCTGGCACACCAAACTATTCTTGAAATGATGAATGGATTTTTCAACATCCACCCGGATTTTATAGGTGCGGTCCCATTCATCCGTTCCACGGATGGCGCCAAGATAGGCATGCTGTTTTTTTCGGATAGACGTAATACATCCGGCAGCAGGATGAATCGTTCATGGGGGTGCAATGGAAGGTCCGTTTTGATTTTTTGGCAGAGGATCTTCATTGTGGGCAGGCCACAGCGCAGATGCGACTTACTTCCCTCCTGTTTCATCGGACGGCCGGAGTTTTCCATGGATAAGCGTCCGTTAAGAGGGATAAAGCTTTTTTCAAAAAGGAGTTCATGGAAAAAATCATGGTAAATCCGGATTGTGTTAAATGCAGCATCACCGAGAAAAATGTTCGAATTAATCAGGAGATGCTTTCAGTAAAAGTCCTTTAGGACAGGAATTAAGGCTTTTAAATCGGTAAGGGATGTATCCTCATCTGGGGAATCCACCCTCTTTCCCAGGATGATATCAGGATATGCGTCCATGAACTCCTGATTATAAAAGGTGATATCGCGGATTATGCCGAGCCCATTTGTGACCATGCTAAATTTATAAATGCAGCAGAAATGACCATTGATGTATATCTGCTGAACAGCGGGATTCTCGGTAGCGTGGGAAGGCATGGAAGCGTAGGTAGCTTTATAATGGGCATAGGAACCATCCAGACCTTTGGATTTTTTAGAAGTCTTGAGCTGTTTGATGAGTCGGTTGGCATATTTGGAATCATTTTCTGTGACCAAGACCTCGATACCGGAGGTGTCAAAAAGGAGCATGGAAGCTTTGGAAGCATCAATATACTGGTAGATTGGTTCGGTCAAATCAATGAGACGGTCGAACATCAATTGTAAGTCCAATAAAAAATCCTGCTTGAAGCGGGTGAATTTAGAAGCGTTTGGAACCCACATCAAAGCCACAAAAATCGTGTAGTTCTTGTGAGCATTCCAGGAATACAATCAGGTGGGAATCCGTGGGATGAAAAAACACACTGTAATAACAAAGCTCAGAGCATCAGATAAAGCTGATGCCTGCGGAGGATGCCGGTAGCAGCGTAGAAATGGGAAATGTAGGATGCAGGGAGAATCTTATCAAAGTCAATGGTATGGGAGAGAAGTTCAAGGAATTCATGTTTATCGTTGTTAAATATATTTTGGCAGTTGCTAAAAATATCTGCAAAAGAAAGCTGTTTGTATGGTATCATAAAGATGCAACTCCTTTTTGGTGGACGTGGTGAATTGTTACTCGACATTTCAATTTTATTATAAACCAGTGAGGAGTTGTTTTATTTTAAAAAAAATACCGCAATCATGGTTGTTAGGTGGTGGTGGGGGCTTGAGTACTATAAGTATGAAGGGAGATGGAATGTTATAATATTGGAGCTGGGTATTTTCGACTGATAAGACGTGTTAGACGTCCGTCAAAGAAAGATTCCTTGAAGTTAATTTCCTAAAAATGGGGCTGTCTGAAATTCTTGAAACAATCAAACGTACGTTCTGAATCCTGCCCGTGTTTACGATATCCCTTATATGATTTACATTAATGGACTAAAAATCATGAAGAGGATTGATATCTCCATACGGAAGAAAGTTGGCAGGGATAGATACTTTCTTGATTTTTCTATGATGTGACAAACTTTTATTGTGAGATTAGAGATTCCGACACGGATAATGAGGTTGACGGGGGAGAACTATGATACATATGGAATTTTGGAAACCAGGTGAGAGCAGGGAAAATGATTAATTATAGTTTTCTCCCCACCCCACGATTCAACCCCCCCCGCATAATCTCCGTTTTACAATTCAATATCCCGCCCGACACAGCAATCCCAGATTTCTTCAAAAAGTCCAGGGATTCCTCCACAGCGCTGCGCAGCACACAATCCTGGCGTACGACCAGAAGCACGCCGTCCATGAGACCGCGCATATGCTGTACATCAGAGAGGGTGCCGACCGGATGGGTATCGATGATGATATAGTTATATGTATCCTTCATGGCACGGATGGCCGGGAAGACCTGGTTATCCGCATGGAAAATGTTCTCCTGTGCGAAACCCTGTATGGTATAAATCCCATTGTACATCCGTTCCACCTGCTGCCTTAAGTTTTCACCTGTCCGTGGCTCGGTGCGTTTGTCACCGTCTTTGGGTTTGTGTTTTCTGGCCAGCTGGTAAAGCACACCTTTTTTGAAGTCGAAATCCAGAAGCAGCACCTTACATCCAAGTTCGGTCAGACGCAGGGCCAGATTATAGGCAACGGTTGATTTGCCTTCTCCCGGGACACTGGAGGTAACGGCAATTACCTGCTGGTTTTCCTTTTCAGCGAGATAGCAGAATACTGCTGCCAGCCGCCCGTAAGCTACCTGATATTCCTGTGGCAGGTCTTTGTTGTCAAGATATCCATCGGCTGTTTCCTTTTTTGAGTCTATGTAAGGAATTTCTCCGATTATATCAAGGCCCAGGGCCTCCAGGGAACTGTTGTTGCGTATTTTAGGGACGAACAGGTAGTAGACAGTGCCCAGCACACAGCCAAGAAGCAGTCCGGCTGCGATTCCGATTGCTACATTACGGAAAGAGGCGGATGAGACACCTGTGGCCTGTCCCGGTGTGTCGATGACGCTGACAGAGCCGATATCCATTACTTCCAGCATGACATCCGGAAGAACCTCCATCAGCCGGTTCAGTAAGTCCACTGCCTCATGTGGATTTTCCCAGTGCAGGGTAAGCCACATAAAGGCTGTGTCCTCCTCTATGGTCACGTTAATGCCTGATTTTAACTGTTCCAGGGAAATGTCCCTATATGCATCCGTATCCAAGACTAATCCCAGCACGCGGTTGCTGGTTGCCAAAAGCTGTACGGTTTTTACAAGGTTCCTGGCAAGCTGTATATCCTCATTCTTGGGAATCGGGGTTCCATTTTGGTAGACATCATTGGTATTCCGGGCATTTACAATCATGGAGGCCCTGGTTTCGTAAGTAGTCCCTCCATCCAGGGACAGGGCAGTGCCGGCCAGGGCGCCCAGAACCATAAGGAATAAGACAATCCAGCGAAGGTCCCAGATTGAATGGAGAAGGTCGGGAATATAGATTTCTATTTTATCATTAGTATCCGGCATCGAGGTACCTCGCACTCTGTCATTTGTATGGAGAAATAAATCCCCCTCCCATCATTTTACCAAAAACCGCGGAAACATCAAGTTTATTGTATGTTTTAATCATGGACAATTAATCATGAGCAATTTATCACGGACAATTAATCATGAGCAATTTATCACGAACATTTAATTACGGGCATTTAATCACGGGTATTAATTCCGAACCGTAGGTTTTAATTCCGAACATTCTTGACATATCCGGGACCAGGAACTATAGTAGGTAAAAGGCATTGGTCCGCCGTGGTATGGGCGGGGAACCGCAGTGTGGACGGATGCATTTTCATTATATATTTTTCGTTAGGAGTTAATATTGAACTTTTTATCCCAACAGACTTGGAAGTACATTTTGATAGATATTTTAGTAGAACTAAAGTATTTGCCGGTTGCCCTTGCAGCAGGTATTCTAATAGGCAGTATCCTGATGGTTTTTTCACGGAACAGGAAAAGGGCCTTTTTAAGCATTCTCTGTATCATCTATTTTATCATGATATTCATCATAACAATATTTGAACGTGAACCGGGATCCAGGACAGGAATCAGCCTTACCCTGTTTGAGACGCTGGGGGGACCCCGTGCCAATGCCTATGTTATTGAGAATATCCTTCTGTTCATCCCTTTTGGTTTTTTTGTCCCCAAGATGTGGAAATGTTTGAGACGTCTGCCAGTCTGTGTATTTGCGGGTTTTTGTTTCAGCCTTGCTATAGAGGTAACCCAGCTTCTGACCCAACGCGGGCATTTTCAGGTGGACGATATCCTGATGAATACCATCGGTGCGGGGATTGGGGCCGTGATTGGTTTAATCCGGTTCCGAAAGCCAAATTAATGTTTACAATATTTGGAATCTTGTTATAATTATATACTTAGGAAACGAACTATTGGCGTTAAACCTATGCCGATATAGATAATATTAACCAGCAAAAAGAGGAACCACTATGGAGACAGGCAAACTAATCAATAAAATATCCATCCGCCTTAGGCGCCGTTCGGGCAAAACAGGCAGGCTCCTGGGCATTACAGAGGCCCAGGGCCGCATTCTGGAGTTTATCCTGGTAGAGAGCAATGACAGGCAATTGTTTCAGAAAGACATTGAAAAGGAATTTGGCCTGCGCCCGTCTACGGCCACGGAGCTGTTAAAGACACTGGAAGAGCAGAAGATGATTCAAAGGGTCTGCAGTGACTGCGATGGCAGATATAAGGTCATCCAGTTTACGGAGGCTGCTGAACACATACGGCTGGAACTTCAGCGTCAGATTCAGCAGACAGAGGAGCTGCTTATGAAGGGGATAACCCATGATGAATTGGATGTTTTTATGCGGGTTGGGGAAAGGATGCTGAAAAACCTGGATGATTAATCATTGTTCTATCCAAATGCCTGTCTGAGTAAATGGACGCGGCTATGTTTCAGGATTGGCAACAGTCTGGGTTATACCTGATTGTCATGAAAATCATGAAGAGTGAAATAAAGAAAGAGTGAAATAAGGAAAGAGTGAAATAAAGAAAGAATGTAATAAAAATTGTAATAAGATTTGTGATAAAAATCATATTAAGGATACCAAAAAATATATATAGAATTCACACTACATACTACATAAAAGGAGTCCCTAACCATGTCCACCCAAAACCCCACTTCAAATCAACTGTCCGATGATTTCACCCAAGGCAATATCGTCACCAAATTAATCAGATTCATGATACCAATCCTGGGCGCCCTGATTCTCCAGGCAATGTACGGAGCCGTAGACCTTCTGGTAGTAGGCCGGTTTGGAACGGATGCAGGTATTTCAGCAGTTGCAACCGGAAGCAATATCATTAATCTTGTGACATTTGTCATAACAGCCCTTACAATGGGGGTTACCGTACTAATCAGCCGGTATCTGGGGGAAAGACGGGCCAGCCGTATTGGCAGTGTCATAGGCGGCAGTATCTGTTTTTTCGCTGTGTTTACAGGAGTGGTCATGGTTCTGCTGTTGGCCGGGGCTCCGGCATTTGCATCGTGGCTCAATGCACCTGAGGCTGCTTTTGATTTGACTGTCCAGTATGTAAGAATCTGCGGCGCGGGCATTATCTTTGTGATTGCGTATAATGTAATCAGCGGAATTTTCAGGGGCCTGGGGAATTCTAAGCTGCCTTTGATATTTGTATTGATTGCATGTCTTGTGAATATTGCAGGTGATTTATTGTTTGTAGCGGTTTTCCGTATGAACGTGGCAGGGGCTGCACTGGCTACCATATTAGCCCAGGCAATCAGCGTTATCCTTTCCCTGTTCATCATCAGAAGGCAGAACCTTCCTTTTACATTTTCAAGGAAGGACATGGGTTTTAACAGCGAAATCCCTGTTTTCCTGAAGCTGGGCATCCCGCTGGCGCTGCAGGAAATGCTTACGAATATTTCCTTCCTGATTCTGTGTGCCATTGTCAATGGAATCAGTCTGGAGGCTTCTTCCGGTTATGGGATTGCGCAGAAGGTTATTTCCTTTATCATGCTGATACCTTCTGCGCTTATGCAGTCCATGTCGGCATTTGTGGCTCAGAATGTGGGAGCGGGAAAGGAAGAGCGCGCAAGAAAGGCCATGCTTACGGGGATGGGGCTTGGCGCTGCTGTTGGGGTGTTTATTTTTGTGGTTGCATTTTTCAGAGGTGATATACCTGCCGCTGTGTTTACATCAAATGAGGCGTATATCGTCAGGGCGGCAGAGTACCTGAAGGGCTTCAGCTTCGAGGCAATCCTTACCTGCCTGGTATTCAGCTATATTGGATATTTTAATGGACACGGCATGTCGTTTCCGGTCATGCTTCAGGGGATTACGGCTTCATTCCTGGTCCGTGTACCTCTTTCCTATCTGTTCAGCATAAAGGAGGGGGCCAGCCTGTTTGATATCGGGTTGGCGGTTCCGGCAGCCTCTGTATATGGCATTGTATTTTTTTCTATATGTTATGTACGGTATAACCGAAAGACAGCGGGGAAATGCTGATGGACAGCCGGTGTACCAACAAGCCGGCCAGTCTGCCTTGGCCAGCCATCCGGCCTGTTCTGGTAAGCTGCGTTTTGTCTGTTCCGGCAGGCAAATCAGTCCATCCTGGCAAAGTGCCCTATTCATTTTGGTAAGCCAAGCCGCCTGTTCCATCTTGGCAGACTGTCCGATTCGACCCGACAGGCCGCCAAGACCGGCTGTATCCCGACCACCCGCATGGCTCTATTTATCCTTACTATGTCCCAGCTTCTTATGGCTTTCTTTATACTGGCGGAGATATTCCACTTGCTGTTCATCGTCCGCTTCACGGTCATATGGAGTTGTATTACAGGCGCAGCAGTATAAGGCAAACGCAATAAGAATAAGAAGCAGGATAATAATAATCAGCCAGGGCATATAACCTCCATCTCCGGAATATAGCTAGAAAGTAACTACCGTGAAAGCGATATAAGGCAATATAAATGCGGTAAAAAGCAATACGGATGTAGTAAAAAGCAATATAAAAGCAATATAAAGTAACATAAAAATGGTGCAGGGAAAAATAAAAGCACCTGCTATGTACAGTAAGTAAAAAACTAAGCACTTTAAAATCTATAAATGATAAAAAATAGGTAAACAAAATATAACAGACATCAAAAAAGGGTGAAAATATCAAAAAGGGTGCAAACATCAAAAATGCTACAAACATCAAAAAGGGTACCAGGCCGGCCGCAATCCGCTGCCCTGGTACCCTTACTATAATTTATCCACATTCCATAAAACTATGCATATCCCGATTGGATCATGCCCTTCCATTCATTTCCCATCACTTCTCATCACAAACCTGGAAAATATAGAACTTCAGATAATAACTCTCATCCGCCGCCCAAAGAATCGGGTGGTCGCTGGCCTGGGTCCGGTATTCCACCTGGCGCAGCCGTTTATGGACATTTCCCGCGGCTTCCCGGATGGTCTTTGTGAACAGCTCCGGGTCCATGAAATGGGAGCAGGAGCAGGTGGCCAGATAACCGCCGTCCTTTACCAGCTTCATGCCGCGAAGGTTGATTTCGCGGTATCCCTTTACTGCGTTCTTGATGGAATTCCTGGACTTTGTAAATGCAGGGGGATCCAGGATTACCACATCAAATTTCTGTCCCTCCTGTTCCAGTTTTGGCAGCAGGTCGAATACATCCGCGCATTCAAAATGCACCCTATCCCCAATCCCGTTGAGCTGTGCGTTCTCACTGGCCTGGTCCACGGCCAGCTGGGAAGCGTCCACTCCGAGCACGTCCTTAGAACCTGCCAGTCCGGCGTTCAGTGCAAAGGAACCTGTGTGGGTGAAGCAGTCCAGTACCTTGTCCGGCAGGATGCGCCTGCACAGGTTCTGCACGGCCAGGCGGTTATACTTCTGGTCCAGGAAGAACCCTGTCTTCTGGCCGTCCTCCACATCCACCATGTATCGGACGCCATTTTCCACAATCTCCACCTTGGTGTCAAATGGTTCACCGATAAATCCTTTGTACCGCTCCATGCCTTCCTGGAGGCGTACCTTGGCATCGCTTCTCTCATATACGCCGCGGATGGTTATGCCGTCCTCGGACAGCACTTTTTTGAGCATTTCCACAATTACGGGTTTCAGCCGGTCAATACCCAGTGCCAGTGATTCCACAACCAGCACATCCGAGAATTTGTCAATGACAATGCCGGGAAGGAAGTCGGCTTCGCCAAATATGATCCGGCAGCTGGATGTGTCCACGGTGGCCTTCCTGTATTCCCACGCATTCCTCACCCGCATTTCAAGAAAGGCGCCGTCTATGACCGTGCCCTTTTTTCTGGACAGCATGCGCACCGTCAGCTTGGAGTTGGTATTAATGAAACCCTGTCCAAGGAAGAAACCGTCAAAGTCTTCCACGGATACAAGTTCCCCATTCTGGAAATCCCCTGTAATGGTATCAATTTCATTGTCGTAAATCCATGCCCCGCCAGCCTTTAAGGTGCGTCCCTGGCCTTTTTTTATGCGGACCGTGGCTGTTATTGTATATAGATTCTTAGATTCCATGAAATACTCCTGTCATAAATGAATTTTACACGTTTACCATCATATCATAACATGGAAGAAAATTCATCCGGATTTTTCTGCTGAACTTGTTTTCCTAAAATGAACTTGCTTTGACAATTTTTCGTCTGAACTTGCCCTGACATTACTGCCTGGTATTACTGCCTGGTGTTACCGGGTGCTGAAAATGCTCCGGCATTACTGTCTGTCATCCTCCGGTACCCGTCTGATAGATATCCGTCAGGCATAAGGGTCAATCTCCAGGACCCCAATCCCCTGCGTGATGATCTGTTCCGTCAGCCTGGCCATCTGCATGGGTGTTTCCTTAAGCCCTGTCTGCAGCCAATACTGGACAATTCCCACGCAGCCGGACACGATAAAGGAAAAGAAGGCGTCAAATGCAGCCGCATTGCCGGAGCGGAAGACCTCCATCCAGTCCTTCAGGCATTTTTCTCGGATTAGCTGCTTCAGGCGGTTCACAAAGTTCAAATCGCCGTTTTCGCCCAGCAGGATTTCAATCAGGTCTGCATTTTCATATACCAGGGTGTAGATTTCATTGAAAATAACGGCTGGCCTCTGTTTTAAATCCACGGCATCGTGCTTTAATACCAGCTGGTTAAATTCATCCTGAAGCTCGGTTTCAGTCTTTTCCAGAAGGTCGAACACATCCTTGTAATGAAGATAGAACGTACCCCGGTTCAGATCAGCCATGTCTGTCAGTTCCCTGACCGTAATTTCCTGGACCTTTTTTTCCTTTAATAATGAAATGAGACATTCACGCAGCTGTTTTCTGGTTTTCCGGACCCTCCGGTCCATAGATTCTGTACTCATGATTTTATCCTCCTTTAGTGTACAGGGATAGGGAGCACTTGGCTCCCTGGAGTTTACATATTTTTAACAAATTTTTCCTGAACAAAAAATAAAATAGTGTTTATTAATGAGCAAAAACCTGAAAATTAATCATTGTATTTTTGCCATAACTTAGTATAATCCATTATAGTCAATTAATAAACAAATGTCAATTAATAAAATGGAAGTTGCTTATTGAAACAAAAGACGTATAATAGAATTATATAGATTAACACAGGATTTTCCAGATTCCAGCTTGTCTGGATTATGGTTTGAGGGGGGAAATGACAGGATGTACTACAAAAAATGTTATGGGAAATGCTTTTTGCTCCTGCTGTCAGCCGCAGTGTTCGGCATATATCCGGGATTGGGAGTGGTTTGTGCGGGGGCAGAGGAGAACATATCCGCAGGGCAGGGAACACTCGCAGGCCAAGACATATCCGCAGACCACAATACCTCCTCAGCCCAGCCCCAATTCCCCCATTCCATGTTTCCCGGATGGAACCAATCAGGGGAAGACTGGTACTGGATGGATTCTGGTAATACCTTACATAAAGGATGGCTGCAGACAGACGGCCGTACCTACTACCTGGGTGAAGGCGGCGTCATGGTCCGCGGCTGGCGGGAAGTGGATGGGGAGTGGTACTATTTCCATGAGGATGGCGGCATGAACCTGGGCGAGCTGGTCCTGGACAACGGGGTCTATGGATTCTCCAGGAGCGGGGCCCTGGAATCCGCCCAGTGGGTGGAGAATTCAGGTGGAGGCGCTTATGATGCAGGCTGCTATGACGAGGAAACCCAGTCGCTTTTTGATGACCTGAATGAGGAGAAAAAGGAACGTTATTTTGATGAACATCCTGACCGGGAAGATGAATACGACGGGGATATGCACCGGGTATATGACCGCTACGCGGGCTTTAAGATGGACATGAACCTGAACAAGGCAGCCGCCCACCGGCTTCACGCAGCCATGGCAGGCGGTTATATGGATGATAAGATACCTGGTGAGGGGACGGTGAATGATTATCTGGCCACGGTTCCCTACCGTAAGAACGCAACGTGCCTGGAACTTTATATCAGGAACTGTAAGGACGGGGCAGAGGCATTTTCCAAGGTGATGGCAAAGACAGGGGACCGGTACGACGGGAAGGGTGACAGGAAATACGCCCTGGAGTATTACCGCAGCCTGGGCATGGCACACGCGGAAAAGGACGGGGCGCATTATTTCATGATAATACTGATGCGGTGATGTAAGGAGCATGGAACATGGGACAGAAACTGTTTGACAGGATTAAGAACAGAATACACAGGGTTAAGGGACAGGAGGCAGCCGGAACAGTATCGCCGGCCGCCCGTCTGGCCGGTTTCATCATACATAAAAAGGGATGGATTGAAAGCGTATTTGTGGCGGGGTGTATTTTCTCCCTGATAGCCATGCTTTTTGTGAACGTGAACTATGATTTGACGGAGTATCTTCCGGAAACAGCCCAGTCCTGTATCGGCCTGGACCAGATGGAGGCGGAGTTCGGATATCCCGGCACGGCCAGGCTGATGATTAAGGACGTAAGCCTGTACGAGGCAAAGCAGTATAAGGATAAGCTGGAGGCCGTGGACGGCGTGGACCAGATCCTGTGGTGCGACAGCACGGTTAATATCTATGCGGGAGAGGATTTCATCAACCAGAAGGACATTGAGGATTACTACAAGGACGGCTGCGCTGTCATGGACATAACCTTTGACGAAGGGGATACGGCCAAGAAGACTTCACAGGCCATCGACGAGATGAAGGCCATCACCGGGGATAAGGGTTATTATGTGGGTATGGCGGTCCAGAACAAGTCCCTGACGGAAAATGTGGAAAGCGAGATGAACCTGATCCTTACCGTGTCGGTCATCATGATTTTTGCCGTGCTGTGCCTTACCACCACGGCCTGGTCAGAGCCTTTCCTGTTCCTTTTGGTCATGGGCGTGGCTATCCTGCTCAACAGGGGGACCAATATTTTCATAGGCACTGTTTCGTTCCTGACCAACAACGTGGCAATGGTGCTGCAGCTGGCAACGTCCATGGACTATTCCATATTCCTGCTGGATGCATTTTCCAGGGAAAGGCAGAAAGGGCTGCCGGAAGAAACAGCCATGGTCAATGCCATCGAGGCTGCCATCAATTCGATTTTTGCCAGCAGCCTGACAACCGTGGTGGGCTTCCTGGCCCTGGTGTCCATGAAGTTTACCATCGGGTTCGACATGGGCCTGGTGCTGGCAAAGGGAATCATTTTCAGCCTGATTACCGTGGTATTCTTCATGCCGGCCATGATCCTCAAGTTCACGAAGTGGAATGACAGGACCAGGCACCGCCTCTTCCTTCCAAGCTTCCGGAAGTTCAGCGAATGGGTGTACCGGGTGCGGTATGCTTCCCTTATCATCATGATCCTCCTTACGCCCCCGGCGTACGTGGCCCAGGGAATGAATGATTTCCTGTATGGCAACAGCGCGGTTGGCGCCAGCGAAGGAACCCAGGTGTATGCGGATGACCAGGAGATATCCCGGATGTTTGGCCGGAGCAACATGCTCCTGGCTTTGTACCCCAACACATCACCGGTGCTGGAAAAGGAAATGTCCGATGAAATCGAGGATCTGCCCTATGTGAAGAGTGTGATGTCCATGGCCAACACACTTCCCCAGGGAATACCGGAGGAATTCCTGCCCTATTCCATTACAAGCGAACTTCATACCGGCAGTTCGTGCAGGATGCTGGTGTATATAAGGACAAAAACAGAAAGCGACCAGGCTTTCAGGTGTACCCAGGAAATTGAGGATATCATAAAGCGTTATTATCCGGAGGATTCCTATCTGGTGGGTGAGACACCGTCCACCCAGGATATCAAGACCACCATTACCTCGGATAATTCAAGGGTAAATATGCTGTCACTGTTAGGCGTGTTCCTGGTTGTGATGTTCAGCTTCCGTTCATTTATCATACCTGTGATTGTCATGGTGCCCATTGAGGTGGCGATTTTCCTGAATATGGCGATGCCGTATCTGCAGGGGGACACCATGGTGTTCATGGGATATATCATAGTCAGCAGCATACAGCTGGGAGCCACGGTGGATTATTCCATCCTGCTGACCAACAATTATGTGTCTGCCCGTAAGAACCTTCCTAAGAAGGAGGCGTGTATTGAAGCCCTGATGCTATCCTGCCCGTCCATATTCACATCGGGCACCATCATCATCCTGGCCGGATATATCATTCATTTTATATCCACCACGGCTGCAATCGGGGATTTGGGGCATTTAATCGGAAGGGGCGGTCTGTTCAGCGTAATCCTGGTGCTGACCGTGCTGCCTGCCCTGTTGGTGCTCTTTGACCGTATCATCACCAGCAATGAATGGGACCGTCTGCAAAAATATCTGAAGAGACGGCATGAGAAGCGCAAGGCCCTGTTAAAGGCCGGATTGGGAACCATTGTCAATAAGGTGTCCATGGGAAACAGAAATAAGAACATACCAGCGGAGGTGGATAGTGATGAGGTATAAATATAAAAGAATCATGACAGCCGGCCTGGCCGCGGTCATGCTTTGCACCAATGCAGGCGGAGCCGTGCCGGTATATGGCGCAGAGGCGGCTGTGGATGTGGATGAGACCATGTATATCAACCTGGATTATTACGGAAGGCCTGACAAGATAAATGTGGTCAAGGGCTTGAGCCTTAACGGCAGGACAGAATTTACGGACTACGGTACCTATCTGGACGTTACCAATATGTCCAACCAGGCAACCCCGGATTTGGGGGAGGGAACCGTTACCTGGAACTTTCCGCAGGCCCAGAAGGAGCGTTTCTATTACAAATGCGCCATTGATAAAAGCCAGATAACCCTGCCCTGGGATTTTGATGTGTCCTATAAGCTTAACGGTGTCCCCACGGACGGTGATAAGCTGGCTGGGGCGTCCGGCCTGGTGGAGATTAACATCAAGGCAGAGCCTAATGACAATGCAAGGGAGTATTACCGCAACAACATGATGCTTATGGTAGCTGTGCCCGTGGACATGGGGAAATGCTACAGTGTGGAAGCAGAAGGTTCCCAGACCCAGAATCTTGGAGGGACAACAGCCGTTGTGTTCACGGCCCTTCCCGGTGAGGATGGGGACTACACGGTGCGCATCGGCACGGACAGCTTTGAGACCATCGGGGTCATCATGGCCATGATGCCGGGCACGGTGGAGGATTTGGAACATATCAAGGATTTAAAGGAAGCAAAGGATACATGGCAGGATGCAGGGGATGAGCTTTACGACAGCCTGGAGCAGATGGCCAAATCCGTGGAAGGCATGCGCCAGGGCGTGGGCCAGGTGCGCGGGAGCCTGGATTCAGCGGAGAGCGCAAGGCAGAAATGGAGCAGTTCCAAGGACAGTATCCTGGCGGGGAATGACCAGATACTGGCCTCCCTGACCTCTGTGTCACAGCAGCTGGAAACCATGATACCCCATCTTCAGACAGCCAAGGAGTCGGCAGAAGTAATCCATAAAAGCATGGGCGATATTGTGAATACCATGGGGGAAATGCAGGACCCCTTAAGGAAACTGCACACCAGGCTCAATAACATCAAAAGCAGTGCGGAAGGGATTTCCGGAAATATCCCGGAGCTTATGGAACTGATGCAGCAGCTTATTGCCCTGGATGCCCAGCTGCAGGCAAGTGAACAGGTTTATGTAACAGGAATTGCAACTGCTGGTTCGGGAATCAGCCTTCTGGATGAGGAAGAACTGGAAGAACAGGCAAGCCGCTCCCATAGGAATAACAGTGGGACCGGGAGCGGACAGACCGCCTCAGGCGGAACGGATGCCGCCGGAACGGACGGCGCCAAAGATGAGGGCAATAAAGTCGGCCAGGGTACGGATGGAGCCGGGAACCCGGATGATAAGACTGGTAATGGGAACAGCCAGGGAAGTGGAGGAACCACGGATGGGAGCGCTGGCCAGGGTGGCGGAACCACGGACGGGAGCGCTGGCCAGGGAAGCGGGACTACGGATGGGAAAGACAGTCAGGGAAGTGGAACCACGGGAGGAAGTGCTGGCCAGGGAAGCGGGACTACCGATGGAAAAGGTAATCAGGGAAGCGGAACCACGGACGGTAACGCTGGCCAGGGAAGCGGGACTACCGATGGAAAGAATAACCAGAGCGGCGGAACCACGGACGGTAAGGATAACCTAAGCAGTGGAACTACAGGCGGTAACGTTGGCCAGGCCAGCAGTTCTGCCGATGGAAAAGATAACCAGGCAAGTGGAACCACGGATGCTAAAGACAATCAGGCTGGCGGAACCACGGTAGGAAAGTCCGGCCAGGCAAGTGGAAGCCGGAGCAATAGAAGCGCCAGCGCTAACGCCAATGCCAACGCCAGCACCAATGCCAACGCCAGCACCAATGCCAATGCCAGCAACAACGCCAACGCCAATGCTGGTACCATCACAGTAACAGCACTTTCCAGCGCTTCCAAATCAGGAAAAACCGCGGCCATTGAAAAACACAATGTGCCCCTGGTAAGCGCCCCCGAGGTCCCGGTGGATATGCAGACGCTGATGGAACTGTTAGCTGGCAGGCAGTCCATGCTGACGGATATATCTAAAAAGAGCAGTGAGCTTTCCGGCCTCATGTCCAACCTTATGGATGATACTTCGGATTCTGCCAAATACAGTGCGGAAATCGTGGATAACCTGGATATCCTCATCGAGGACCTGACCGCGCTCCACGATTCCCTGGACGCCTATTATCCCGATTTACAGGACGCCCTGGACGATTCCAAGGAACTGGTGAGCCGGACAACACAAGCGCTCAACAACGGCATCAGCACCATGACCATTGTCCAGAACACCTTAAAGGACAGCAGCGATGACTTTGACGCGGCTGCGCGTGAGAGCCTGCGGGGCAGCATGGAGCTTTTATACAAGAGCCTGAGCATATTTGACAGCACGACCGCCATGCGCCAGGCCGGACGCACCATGAAGGATACCATTGACAATGAACTGGACAAATTCGACACGGATAACCGGTTCCTGTTCATGGATCCATCCGCGGAACGGGTTTCATTTACCTCGGATAAGAACCGGCCGCCAAAGACGCTGCAGATAGTCCTGCGGACCGATGAAATCAGTGTGGATGACGACGAGGCCAAGACCGCGGACGCAGAGGTGGCAAAGGCAAAAGAAAGCCCGCTGCGCAGGATGTGGAACGTACTGGTACAGATGTGGAAGGCGATGGTAAGCATTTTCAAAAACAGGTAGCAGGTGCAGGGGATTTCTAGTATAATGGTATCCAAAGGGGGTAGGGGATACCGTGGCTGAGATGAACAAACAGGAAAAAACCAGATATAAGCTGGCAGCCTCCATGAAGGAATGCATGAAGTCAGCTCCCGTGGATAAGATTACGGTCAAGGAGATTGTGGAGGGCTGCGGCGTTACCCGGCAGACATTTTACAGGAATTTCCTGGATAAATATGACCTGATAAACTGGTATTTTGATAAGCTGGTGCTTCAGTCCTTTGAACAGATAGGGATGGGGCACACGGTGGGCGAAAGCCTGACACAGAAGTTTGAATTCATAGTCAATGAAAAGGTGTTTTTCACGGAAGCATTCCGCTCGGACGACAGGAATTCATTGAAAGAGCACGATTTTGAACTGATTCTCCAGTTCTATACAGACCTTCTGGCGAGGAAGGACAGCAGGGCGCTGGACCAGGAGCTGCATTTCCTTTTGGAAATGTACTGCCAGGGTTCGGTTTACATGACGGTAAAATGGGTCCTGGGAGGCATGAAGGATTCTCCCCGGGCCATGTCCGCCAAACTGGTGGATGCCATGCCGCCCAAGCTGGCAAATGTGTTTGACCGTTTAAAACTGCTGTGATTTTGTTGCGTGTCGGAATCATGGAAAAAGCGTAAACTGGTCAATGAAGCAAACTGGTAATAGTACACAATGAAAATAGTAAAGCTGCACAAAAACAGAGAAAAAGTGACAGACAGAGATGTTTGTCACTTTTATTTTTCCACTGCCGTTGTTATAATATTAACAAATGAAACAGGCAATTGCGGCGGAACATTCCGGACGCATTTTATAAGAGAAGGAGAGGTAAATCATGGCAAACAGAATTGTATTAAATGAGACATCCTATCACGGCGCAGGCGCAATCACAGAGATTGCCAATGAGGCAAAGGCAAGAGGATTCAAGAAGGCATTTGTCTGCTCTGACCCGGACCTGATTAAGTTTAACGTAACCAGCAAGGTGACAAAGGTATTGGAGGACGCAGGCCTTTCCTATGAGATTTATTCCAATATCAAACCCAATCCCACCATTGAGAACGTACAGACAGGCGTTGCTGCATTTAAGGCTTCCGGGGCTGATTATATCATTGCCATCGGCGGAGGCTCCTCCATGGATACATCCAAGGCCATCGGCGTCATCATTACCAACCCTGAATTCGAGGATGTGAGAAGCCTGGAGGGCGTTGCACCTACCAAGAACCCATGTGTTCCAATCATTGCAGTTCCAACCACAGCCGGAACCGCGGCAGAGGTTACCATCAACTACGTAATCACGGATGTTGAGAAAAAGCGTAAATTCGTATGTGTGGATACACATGATATCCCTGTTGTTGCGGTGGTGGATCCGGAAATGATGTCCTCCATGCCAAAGGGACTGACCGCGGCAACCGGAATGGATGCGCTGACCCACGCAATCGAGGGCTACACCACCAAGGGAGCCTGGGAAATGACGGATATGTTCAATTTAAAGGCAATTGAGGTCATTGCCCGCAGCCTGCGCGATGCTGTAGAGAACAAGCCTGAGGGCAGGGAAGGTATGGCCCTTGGACAGTACCTTACCGGCATGGGATTTTCCAACTGTGGTCTGGGAATCGTCCATTCCATGGCCCATGGACTGGGGGCATTATATGATACTCCTCATGGCGTTGCCAATGCAATCATCCTTCCGACTGTCATGGAATACAATGCGCCGTGCACAGGAACCAAGTTCAGGGATATTGCCATTGCAATGGGCGTTGAAGGCGTGGAGGACATGAGCCAGGACGAGTACCGCAAGGCAGCCGTGGATGCAGTGAAGAAGCTGTCCGCAGATGTGGGCATCCCTGCTGACTTAAAGGAAATCCTTAAGCCGGAGGATGTGGACTTCCTGTCCCAGTCAGCCATGGATGACGCATGCCGTCCAGGCAATCCAAAGGATCCGACCCTGGAGGATATCAAGAACCTGTATCTGTCACTGATGTAATACCCGGACAAGGACCGGGGATTTGGAAGTCCCATATGGGGATAAGTATCAGGATAACGGATAAGACAAGTTAGATGATAAAGCGGATATGTCGCCGGCAGGGCGCTGTATCCGCTTTATTTGGATATGCTGGTCCGGGAAGGATAAATTGTATTTAACCATGAAAAATGTACATGGCAACTTCCACGGCCATGTGATACAATCTATAAAACAATCTAAATATCTGGAGGCATATATGGCATTTAAAATTACAGTTTTAAACAAAGATAATGAGATGAAGGCGTCCATGGAGGGGGCCTCACAGGCAGTCCTGGCCTGGAAAGGGGAGTATGAGGAAGGGGACAGGATTGAATTTTGCCTGCCCGAGAAGAACCGTTTTTATATTGTGCGTGTAGACGATACAATGGATGAATCCTATATCTATGCAACGGAGGATGTATTGGCCTATGACATACCATTTGCAGAAAAAAAGACATCCTATAATCCGAAATCCTTTACAGGGGAACGTCATTACCTGACCATCCGGTATGCTGCTGACTATGAGATTAGAGCTTACAAAAACCTGGCAAAGAATGTGATGGACCAGCACGGGGAACATGGATATTATCCCCATGCCTATGCGAACGTGGAAACCAGGGGGGAAGCCGTGTTCGCTGCCCGCAACGCCATTGACGGCGTGACGGCTAACCTGTCCCATGGAAAATGGCCTTATGAGTCATGGGGAATCAACCAGCAGGATGATGCACAGATGACGCTGGACTTCGGACGTCCGGTGGATTTTGATAAGATCGTACTTTATACAAGGGCGGATTTCCCCCATGATAACTGGTGGGAAAGCGTGACCTTCACATTCTCCGACGGAACGGAGGAGACTGTCAGCCTGGAGAAGAGCGTGGAGCCGCATGTCATTCCCTTGAAGAGGCAGGGGATTTCCTGGCTTAGCTTTGGTCAGCTTATAAAGGCAGATGACCCGTCACCGTTTCCGGCGTTGACACAGATTGAGGTGTATGGGGTGGAGATGGGGGGTTGACGGATGGGGCGGTGAGTGCTGCGTCCGCGGAGCGGGCCAGGGCGGGCCTTGTCCCAGTGGCGGGGCGGTCGCAGCCGGGTGGATTCCTCAGGGCGGCGGTGGCTGGGACGCTGGGTTCCGGAGGGGCAGCTTCTAAGGCCCTGGCAAGCTAAAAGACGGGGGATCGGTGCTATTCGCTGAGAAATCCTGAAGGACTTTCTCAGCTCAGAGCACCTTGGA
>OLOS01001276.1_pt1 | contig 21443 bp, 24 predicted proteins | sample 1672631 | NCBI WGS metagenome assembly OLOS01 (sample SAMEA3136707, study PRJEB25190) | human gut metagenome | biome: human gut; feature: human-associated habitat; material: faeces | place: Austria | collected 2013 | reverse complement strand
GCATATCACAACCTCCTTTGAAATGGAAAACCCGCTCATCCGAGAGGAGAGCGGGCGGTTAATGAAGAGTTGAAACGAAAGAAAGACGTTAGAGCAATTCGCTTAGAATATCGGCATAGGTGATGAGTGTAACATTACCCAGCACGGCGGCCTTTTCCATGCAGCCTTTTGTGAAGCCGGTTTTTGCAAACAGATAGAGGTAATTTTGCTCATAGTGGAAAAGATGGCTGCGTTCAACAAGCGTTTCCAGCACATCGAGATCGACCTTTTCGTTTGTCCATTTACATTCGCCAAAGAGCGCGATATGTCGATCCTGTTCTGCCATAATGTCGATTTCGGTTTGGCTTTTTGTGCGGGGGTCTGTTCCCCACCAGCGTCCAATTTCGGAAAAATCGACAGGGCTTTTTCCATGCAGCAGGAGTGACCAAAGATACTGCGTACAGATATCCTCGAAGACATGCCCCATATAGCGGGGCAGATTGGGTTCAATCCGTTTATAGGCCAGATCGACAGCGCCGCGGGCAATAATCGAATTGTTTTCCGGCACAAAGCGGTACCAGAAACGGAACATATTATCCTCAATCGAATAAATGGTTCTGCGGGAACTCTTTTCGCCGTAGGGAGATTCCTTGCGGATAATGCCGAGCGTAATCAGGTTTTTGATGTAGACCGAGCAGATACTTGTATCTTCACCAACCTTAGCCGAAATTTCAGCCATCCGGGATGCTCCTGTTGCAACGGCGGTGATGATAGCGTTGTAGATTGACGGTTCGCGCACTTCCTGCTTCAGCAGACTGGACGGTTCTTCATAGATCGCCGAGTTCGGATTCAAAAATGTGTTTTTGATGTTCTCCTCAATGCTTAGACGGTCATTCATTTGCAGAAGATATTGCGGCGTACCTCCGACGATGCCATACATCAGGGCTTTTTCTTCCGGGGAGAAGTGCGGAAAATACCGACAGGTTTCTGAAAAGTTGAAGGGCAGAATTTTGAATTGCGCGCTGCGTCTGCCATAAAGCGGCGCTTTATAAGCCAAAACCTGATCTTCCATATAGGACATGGAAGAACCGCAGAGAATCAGCATCAGCTTGGAAGAATCTCTGTATCTGTCAATCAGCATTTGGAGTGTGGAAGCGAGGCTCTTAGAGGCACGGGCGACATAGGGGTATTCGTCGATAACCAGAATCAGGCGCTTTGTTTCAGCAAGCTTGAAGACATATTCCAGAGCAGCTTGAAAAGACAGAAAAGAAGTGTCCGCTTCAATTCCACTGCTGTATTCGATGATGCTTTTGCTCAGGTTTTCCAGATTTTGTTTAGAGCTGCTTTCAACGCCCATAAAATATATGGCGTCTTTATCACGAATAAACTGCGTAATCAGCGCGGTTTTTCCAACCCGGCGTCTGCCATAAATGACGGCAAATTCAAAGCGGTCGGATTCAAATAAACGGTTAAGCTCCTGCAATTCGCGTTCGCGGCCGATGAACATCGTAAACACCTCCCGTCTCTATATTATATTGCCGAATTACAAATTAGTCAATCGCGATTTACTAAGATATGATTTGGCAATTCATCTTGAGGGGCGGATACGCTTTCGACTCATCTTTGGTTTTTTATTTATTTGCTATCTTCGGAGCTTGATTTTTCATGGCTGGTTTCCTTTTAGCGATTTGTCATTGCTTTTTTGAATGCTATAAGGTTGAGTATCGTTTAATCCTCTCTGACCGCCATCACGACAAACCGCCCATCCGCGCCGCCGTAGGTGCGGTCACAGGTGATGAGCGTCAGAAGGTGGTCGTCGCCGGTTACGGTTGCGCATATCACAACCTCCTTTGAAATGGAAAACCCGCTCATCCGAGAGGAGAGCGGGTAAAGAAAATCTAATTGGCAATCAATTTATCACAGAATTCTTGGAGCGCAGGCAGGTCTGCCGTAGCTGTCATCCATAGCTGATGAGGGTCGGTTCTATGATAATGATGTGCATACATATCTCTCATTCGGCAGATCGCACGCCACGGTATTTCAGGATGATCTCGAAGGAAAGAATCGGATAAGTGTTTGGATAATTCTCCAATTTCCAATACGCACATAGCAACGGCATGTTGATACAAACGGCCTTCCATAAAAGCACTTTCTGTGTTTGCCTGATGTGCGGCATCTATTGCATCGTTGCAGTAGCGGCGAATGTGTTGAAGGAGATCCAAATCACGCTGAGCCTCATTTGCTGCCGCCATATAAAAGCACCCCATCTTCCTCAATATTTTGTGAAAATTGTGCAGAGAGAGAATCGTTCAACATTCCGCTGGTAACGAGGTCAATCTTTTTATGAAAAGCATCTTCCAGATCGTTTTGCAGCTCGGCAATACGGAACAGGCCGAAATCATCGGGAATATCAGCAAAAAAATCCAGGTCGCTTTGTTCTGTTGCTTCACCACGCGCATAAGAGCCAAAAAGCGCCAGCTTTTTAAGCCGATAGCGTTCTGCGATCGGTAGCGCAATGCTTCGAATTTCATCAAGCGTATAGATATGCTGTTTGGCAGCAGCTTCCTGTGCAGCAGCAAGAGAAGCAGGCGTTACAGGCGCAAGAATAATGTGTCCATCATGTTCATAAAAGAGGAGTTGGTCGCCTGTTCCGATGCCGAACTTCTTACGAATAGAAACCGGAATAGTAAGCTGACCCTTACTGGTCATTCGTGCGAGTTCCATATCTCCATCTCCTTACATCTCATATTTTCCTTACTTTATTATATTATACGCCGAAGAAATCAAATGCGTCAATAGGCGATGTACAGCAGGAAAAACGCATTACAAGGCTTAGCCTGCTCCAGTAGGTTTGGTAAAATACGAATATGTCATAAATCCTCTCGAACCGCCATCACGACAAACCGTCCATCCGCGCCGCCGTAGGTGCGGTCGCAGGTGATGAGCGTCAGAATGTGGTCGTCGCTGGTTACGGTCATATCGTTCTCATGCAGACTTGCGGACTTCACAAAATCCATGAAGCGCGCAAAATCATCTTCGGTTTCAAAATCGGCTTTTTCCGGCGTGAAATCATCATAGCGCATATTAAACGCGGCGAACACCTTGTAGATATAAGCGCCGTTCAACGTGTCCAGATGAATCGTCCGATGCGCCTGATAGAACTCTGCTTTCTTGTAGGAAATCAGCGGGCTGAACATTACGGTTGGCTTGGAGCGGATATTGTGACCATAGATGGCGATGTTGCGGGATGGTCGGCTGAAGCTGGTATTGCCGGTGGCGAACAGCGTTCCCAGAGAGCTGGTCGAGCCGGTAAAGCTGTGCTTGAGATAATAGGCGGTATCGTAGGTGAACACGACTGGGTAATTGACGGGCGTGTTCGGGATGCTCAGCCATGCGGCAAAATCGCTGTTCTGCGCTTTGCAGGCTTCAAGGTCAATGCTCGATGTGCGGGCAGGCGCGGAAGATGCGGGAATATCTTCGCTCAAAACATCGCCGTCAAGCGAGCTGATAAGGTCGTTCAAAACGGAAGAATCCGCTTCGGACGGCGTGACGACAGGCGGTTCGGATGCCTGCGGCAGCTGCACAGCGGAACTCAGCACTTCGTACTCCGCCGATTCCTGATCGAGCTGCTTCTGCCAGCCGAGAATCGGCAGCAGGAACGCAAGCAAGCCAACAAAAAAGAGCAGCGCAACAGCTGCTCCAATCCACTTTTTCATGGTGTATTCTCCTTACAGGTTCATTTCTCCGCGGATGCGCTCGATCAGCGCACGACCGTCGAGCGCGGTAAACTGCGAAAAGCGCTTGGAGCAGAAAAACTGCTCAAGCTCCACGAGGTCATACTAGGCTTTGGGATTGTGTTCACTTTTGACGTAGATGCGGTGAAGCAGACGTTTGTAGTCGTGGACAGCCTGTTCCACAACGGCATTTGCCAGAAACTCAAAACCCCTTTCGGAAATAAAGGGCTTGAAGGTGATGAACGGCAGCTTTGCTGCATCCGTTTTAGGCATCGCCAGCCACCCTGCGGCAAATGATGCTTCCGCAGCGGGAAACCTCGCAGCAGGCATCATCCGACCAGAACGCCGCTTCGAGCTGATCGTTCAGCCATTTTCCATTGCTTTCAACGGGCTGCGTCAGCGGGTCGCCGTGGTCTTCTGGCTGATAAGCAAGCATCTGCGGGTAAACATGGTGCGTGAGAAAAAGCGTTTCGGGCAGGCGGGTCACGATGGCATCCAATACATCCTGATTGTGTGCGGCAGTCGTGAGCAGAACGTCTGTGATGATGAAGGTGTTCTCGCAATCATAACCGTGTGCCGTAAGCTGATCGACCATTTCGCCGAGCGGCTGATCCAGATACAGGCAGTCGTCAATCAGCGCGTCGGCATCTTCATATGCCTGCGACAGAAGCAGGCAGCCAGAAAGCAGACCCAGCGGCACCATTTCGGTGACTACGCCGAAATTGTCCCATGCGCGACGGGCGGCGGTATCCCGCTTATCGCAGGCATACAGGCTCAGGATGACGGGAACAATGCCGGTTTCAACCGGCGCGGCAGAGCAATCGGCTTCATCCAGCACAAAGGAGTCTGCGCGGAACTTGGGTTCGGCTTTGATGACGATAAAATCGAGATGGTTTTCCATGATAAATCCTCCGTTTTTATATATGGTGAAAGAAAAATGGGTACAAAAATGCGCCGCTCGCGATGGGCGGCGCATGGCATCATAAACTGTATTGCAACAAGCGACATCATGCAGGCTGCTTGTTTTTCTGTGGAAAATGTAGAATAAACAATTTTTCTTGTACACGATCATCAGATGTCGGGATGCGCATTTCCCCCACGCAGGTGAGGCTTCCATCAGCCTCCTCATAGATATTCCTGCACGAAATCAAATGATCATAGGAGAAACTTAGCTGTAATTCTGTTTCTCCGTCGCTGGACAGATAAAACAGATTCAGACCATCGTCGGTATTTTCAACAAAATAGTATCCACCCTGTGAGGCGGGGCATACGGACAGAACATTCTGCATATCCGAAAACGTCTTGAAAAAGAGAATATGACCATCGAGAGCAACATGAAGAAAAACCACCGGAGCATTTTCATTGTTCTCAAATTTATAGCCATAGATCAGAAGCCCTTCATCCGTCGGCAACATACCGTGAATGTTAAAATTATCCAGTTCTGGCAGAGGAAGATTGCGGAGGAACTGCCCGTTTTGATCCAAAATCCTAAGATATCGCTTTTCCGGGGCTTCAGTCGGCTTTCTATAATATAGAATGATTTCATTCTGCCGCAATACGCCTTTTTGAAAAACGATTTCATTTTCGGAGTACAGCTCCGGGCTACAATATGACCAGGATATATGACCGTCTGTGTTGACAAAGGCGCTCCATGCTGCCACATGAGAAGAATCGGTCATGTATGCCCCTGTAACGAGCAAGCCACGATCACAAACATACACGTCATGCGGCAAGCCGGGCAATTCTTCCCTTTGAATGTTCTTACTTGCGATATTGTACTTCACGATATAGCCGGTGTCTTCAACGTATTCTGTTCTGTCAATGGATTCCGCGACAATCATGCACAGGCCTTCTGGGTTTTCTACCGCACCAAGGATGAATGGCGTGCCTTCCCAGGAAAGCAGGGTTTCGGACTTTAATTCTCCCATGTTGGAAACCCGCAGTATCCAGCCATCGCGTGTCCCGCCCGCCGTGCGCGAAGAAAGAGCAGGCGTACCCAATGTGCTGTCGGTTTGCGCCAACAACACGATGTCACCATTGGAAGTATGATAGGTCGAAGATAGGGATTCATCCTTGTTCCCACCCCAGATGGTCAGCATGGATGCGTTCAAAGATTCGACAACTGCCTGCTCCTCGCACCGGGCAGTTGAAAATGGGAACAGGCACAAGCAGAGCAGAATAATGAAGCACGGCATTTTATCACCTTCCTTGATAGTATTAAGACGAAACAGGTTGACACTTTCTTCCTCTGGCATTAGAGAAAAAGAGCTTTTTTGAAATGCTGCAAAAAAGGAAGCCGAGCAATAAACTCGGCTTCGAATACATGGAATGTGGTTTTATGCATATACGGGACGAGCAAAACCAATGATCGTGTAGCCATTGTGTTCCGTAGCAGCATCATCGAAGATTCTAACACACCTGGGGTTTCCCCAGTTGCCTTCAACAGTGGAAATTTTATTGTTGTAGTAATCATTTACGAGGCCGATATGGCTGACTGCATCTGCGCTACCATTCTTCTTGTAATAAATCCAGTCACCCAACTGAGGCTGGAAACCGGACGCGGCATAGTAACGCCTCTTATTCTCAAAGAATTCCTTGGAGTCGCGGCAAAGGGCTTTATTGAAAGCGGGGAAGTTCGAACTTCCGTACAGACCGGCCGCATTGCAGAGCCAGTAAAGGAACGTCTGACACCATTCGCCGCCAAGTTCCAAATTGCCACTTTCGATTTCCTTTCCGCTAAGGCTGCCGCCATTCTGAGCAAAGGAAAGTGCCATGTTAAGAACAGGGACAAGAGGATAAGAGGTGCTGACAGAGAGTTCTTCAGCATCATTCATAGGAACGTATGCATATTCTCGCTTATCTCGATTCCCCCAACGAATCTTAATCCAGTTGCCGGAAGTGCCTGCACACAGAAACATGTTTCCGCTGTAGAATCTGCCAATATAAGGATTAGCAGTACTCGGATCACGTCTAACCAAAGTGGAAGAACTCTTAATTCTAATCATTTTACCTGCTTCAAAAGCCATTTTTACATTCTCCTTTTTTGATATTTCTGCTAGAGAATGCCGGCCAGCTTTGCTCTCTTGCTGATTGAATTGTATCAAAAAATAAGATTTTATAAAAGTGAAAATAAGGGCAAGCATGAGTGAAAAGAATGTGCAACCAGCTAACAGATTATATATAAAGTTCTCTTTTCGCTTTTTTGTAATCACGATAAGCACGCGTATATTCATAAGCTGGTATCCAAGGAGCGGCGCAGGGCATTATACAGGGTGTGCGCGATACTCGGCGGTAAATTGGCTTTCCTGCGTAATCGGCGTGTTCATCAAGGTAGCAATCAGGTAGTTCTTGATGTTGCGGATATCGTTTTTCGTGCGGTCGAGGTTGTAATATACCGTCATCAGCGAATCGTAGGTGAGCTTTTTCAGCCGGTCTTGAATCGCCCATGCAGGCCATTCCCGCCCGCTGATCCGAATAGCGGCTTCCGGCGTGGTATGCAGCTCGACCATGATTTCCACGATTTCATCGAGCCGTTCCCGATTGTATTTCCACTGATTTTTCAGCAGGTCGTCATACTGGATTTGCCGCTTGACCAGATTGCGCACATCCTCGAAGTCCTGACGGGTCGTAAAGGGTTTTCGGGCTTCAAGGTCGTCCCAGCACCAGGGCATGTATTCGTCCTCGTCGGGGTCAATCGGCAGGATTTCGTCCAGCCAGCCTATGGGCGCGGCATCCGCGTTGCCGCCCGCATCGTCTGCTGATTCCTGCTGCTCCATCGAATCCATCTCATCCGGGGTTTCGGAAAGGTCAACGGGTTCGGGATGGATAGGATGGATGGACGGTAAGGGTTTTCTTACGCAGGGTTTGGTGACGATGGTTTTGGGAACGATGGTACTTCTTTGCACGGGCTTTACCGTTGGCGGTGAAACCGTGGACGGCTTGTCCGCAGCGGGTTTATCCAGTACGGGCTTTTCCGGTTTTGGTGCTTCCCGTATCGGCTTTTCGTAGATGGTGTAGGTCGCCGCGGCAAAGTGGCCGGCGGTGCTGCGCTCACGGCGGCGCACCACATAGCCCTGTGCTTCAAGCTCCTTGACGATGGCGGCAACAGCGTCCACGCCCTCTTTGCACTTGGCCGAAAGCCCCTTGATCGTGAAATTCCAGCCGTCGTGTTCGGAGAGCATCAGGGCAAGCAGCCCCTTGGCTTTCAGCGAAAGGTTCGTGTCGCGGAGTGCCGCGTTGGTGATAATCGTGAAGTCGCGCTCATGCGCGGCGCGGATGATAGCCATAGATAATCCTCCCTGTCAACTGTTGAAAAAAGGTTTTTGGAAACTTGACAGCTTTCAGCGTTCCGGCGCACGGGATTTCGTGCGCTTCATCCCTTCAAGCACCTTGCGCATACGGCGGTTTACGTCGTCGAGCGTGCTGTCCTCCGGGAAATAGGAGCGCCATTCCTTCGCCGTATCGAGCATGGAAAGAATCGAGGTTTCCATTTCTTTCGGCGTTGCGGATGGGGAGAAATATTGGGATATCTGTCTGCTTTGCAGCACGACCCTTTCGGTTTCCGGCTTTTTCTGCTCGGACATGATCGCCAGCACCATATCTTCGGTCAGTTTGCCGTCCTGCGAAAAGCGTTTCAGGCGTTGCGCCTGAGAGAGCGACGGCGTGGACTGCTCACTGTCGATGGTTTCTGCCAGCCAGCCTTGTTCTTCCGGGTTCAGATAGGAAACTTCGACGGCAGAGTTGAACGCCAGTTTTCGTTCGTCTACCAGATCGAGCAATTCGGGCAAAAGCTCGGTCAATCGAATATACCGCTGTACCTGTTTTATGCTGTCTCCCGATTGATTGGCTACCATGGCCACAGACCATTTCAACTTCTGGCCAACTTGGCCAGAAGTTAAATCGGCGCGTTGCCCCTGATGTTTCATCGCTTCCAGCTTCATTTTGAACGCAAAGGCGCGTTCGCTGGGCAGGATATTTTCGCGTTGGAGGTTGGAATCCACCATCAGGATGACGGCGGCATCGTCGTCGAGTTCTCGGACGATGACCGGCACGGTTTCCAGACCAGCCAGCTTTCCGGCGTGGCTTCTGCGATGACCGGGTAATCACCGACTCAGACGCACCACAGCCAGAATTCCTCGCAAATCTCGACGTGCTCTATTATTCGTAAAATTATTCGTAAAATATTGAACGAGACTTTTGCTCATGCTATAATGGAATCGAAAGGAGTGGTCTGTCCATGGCAATCATTAGCCCTGTGTCCGATTTGCGCAATTACAACACCGTTCTAGAACAGGTTTCCGCTGGTTCACCGGTGTATCTGACGGTCAACGGACGTGGCCGTTTTACGATCCGCGATATTGCGGACGATGAGGAATTTGAGAAGGCAAAGGCGATGCTCCGCCTGATGTGTGAGCTCAATACGGGCATCCGCTCGGGAGAGGAAGAAGGATGGGTGTCCGAGGATGATGTCCGGGCACACTTCCACAGCAAACGCAAATGAGGATTGAATACTCCCCTGTCGCCGTTCGTGACCTCGAACGTGTCTGGGCGGAGGTTTTTGAAGCTTCTGCTAGTGAAGAAACCACAACGAAATACGTCGATGATCTGATGAATCAGATTTCAGCGAAACAAAACTTTCCAAAGTCCGGCGCTCCGCTGTATTACGAGGGCCTGTTCACCGGATTCTACTTCGTGACGTTCAAGTCCTATATGGCATTCTACAAGGTGGAGACCGATCGGATGCTGGTCAGCAGAGTGGTCTATGGAAAGAGCGACTACATGCGTACCATTTTCCGTAATGCACATGAAAAGTGATCCATGAAGCGCTGGCTGTTAAGCTGGCGCTTTTTTTCGTAATTGATGCTTGTGCATATCACGATTTAATCAGCGGTTCCTTAAAGTTTCAGAATCTCATCTGCAATTTCACGAACGGTTTTATTGCTTGTATCAATTTTTACGGTATCAAGCACCTGATACATACGAATCCTTCCGACGCTTCTGTCAATGACATCGGCAGTGCGGAGTCCGCGAGCAATATCGGATGACAACCGATTTCTCAGATTTGTTTCGTCCGTCATCAAGGATATTTTTATGACTCTGCAAGCGCTTGTGTCCAACTCATTGATTATGCTATGAATCCAATACGCTCGATAGCCAGACGGATATGATGGACGGCCTGAAGATGGGTACCGTAGATATCAGCTTTAGCTCTCCTGCCGTCATGAGCCAGGCGGTTCCTTCGGTTGGTGTGTTCGATCTACCGTATATCTTTACGACCAAGGAAAAGGCGTATGAAGTTCTTGACGGGGAGATCGGACGGGAGATTTTTGCAAAGGCTGAGCAGCAAGAAGGTTACTATGTCTTGGCTGTGTTTGAAGGCGGCTTCCGTCAGAGCATTAACAACAAGCTTGACATTGATTGCATGGATGGATACAAGGGGCTCAAGTTCAGAACGCCGGAGAGCAGTATCTACCTTGGTCTCTATGAGCATCTCGGCGCGATTCCGACGGCCATGGATATGAGCGAGGTTTTTACAGCGCTGGAGAACGGTACGGTGGACGGCTCGGAAAGTCCGCTGTTTACAATCCACTCGAACAGCTGGTATGAGTCTGCGAAGCATCTGACTATCGACAATCACATCTATGCGTGCAATCCCATCCTGATCAGTAGCCGCGTGTTCAAAAAATTTCCCGAGGCAGTTCAGAACATGTTGCGTGAAACCTGCGCCGAGGCGGCCGGTTGGGAACGTGAAAAGACCACCGCGGAGGAGGATGGTGTCATTTTAAAGATAGAAGAGGCGGGTGTGACGGTTACTCGACTTTCCGAAGATGCCTTGAAAGAAATTCAGAGCGCTGTGAAGTCTGTTTGGGAAGATGCTTCTGCCAAGATTGGTGAAGATATCATCAGCAAGGTTTCCGGTTACTGATACTCTGGTTTTCAGTACTCATCCTGCTGTTCATCTTCGTTATCAACGACGATATAGATCTTTCCTATATATCCGCCCTTACGAAGCGTCGGAATTGTATATACTCTGTCCGCGCGCCCGTGTGAGAGAATCAACACAGCAAAATCATTCCGCATCGCCGCCGTCCTCCCCGATCATGTCCCGAATCGTTCCGTTCAGCTTGGCATAGCCCAGCGCAATGGCGTCATCCACGTCGATGATGACCAGCGCCGAGTGTTCCATGAGCCGCTGCATCTCCGGTGTTGCCTGTGCGTAATACTCGGCAATGGCTCGGTAAGGTTGATGATTTGCTTCCTTGGTCAGAAGAAATGAAGTCGTGGTTCTCAGCAGTGTGAGTGCTGGGAACCACGACTTTTCTGTATCGGGGGGTTATTGAGCGGTTACAAATGCTCAATGACTGTCCGCTATAGAAGCCCACTTTTCTTCTAAAAGCACAGTTCGTTTCGCTGACGAAGGGGTGGACGACTTAATACCATCTGTACACCAAAGTCATTTTTAACAAAAACCGAATCAGCTTTCAGATACCGAGGCTCATCCAATGCAAATCCCGCTCAATGGGTACAGCAGAGAAATAGCTCCTCCCCCATGCTCTGCGGTTCTTGATTTCTGTGCCTGCTAAAGCAAGAATACTGTGTCACGCAACGGTTATGCCCGATACGCCCGAGCCTCAAAGATTCTGATGATCTTAGCGCCGTGTGTTCGGATATTCTCGATGCGGATGGCATCGCAGAGAATCGGCTGTTCCAGGTCAAGCACGCAGCGTCTTTGCCAAAGTCCTTCAATGTCTATGTGTCGGACATCAGCGCCATCCCGTACAAATACAAGCCTGCACGAGCAAACCAGCTCCGGCGGTGTGCCCGCGCTCTGTCTACCCAGCACCTCCCGGTTGATGCTGATCGTGATCTCCCGGGAGAGATTGCTGTCAAACGTCAATTGAATCCGCCTGACAGCAGCGGGCGCGGCTAGGCGCAACGTCAGCGTCGGGTGATCCGCCGCATAGGCCGCCCAGCAGTTGGTCTGTTCGCCAACAGTGCGCGATACGCCGCTAAGCACATTTTCCGCCTCGCATTCGGGGAGCGCGTGGCTTGCCGAGATCTGTGCATCCCGCAGGAGGTCGTCTGCATCCTCATTGCGGATACCCGGAATATAGCAGTCGTCGCGCAGCAGCGTCTGCTGAAGCTCCCGGATGTGCGCGCCGACCTCTCGGGGCAGAATCCCCCTGTGCACGGCGATGGCTGCCGCCGTGCCGACCGCCTGCCCGCCGACGGCACAGGTCGCCATCACGCGCGCCGAGGCAAACGCCATGTGTGACGCGCTGATGATGCGCCCACACAGGAACAGATTGGGGATATTCCTGGAATAATAGCAACGATACGGAATCGTGTACACGTCCTCAAGCCGCAGCCACACAGTCGGATCGTCGCTGTCGTTGAGGAAGCCCTCGACCGTGTGCACGTCCATAGGCCATCCGCCATAGGCCACGGCATCCGCAAAGCGCCTGCCGCCCGCGCAGTCCGCCTCGTTGAGCACATAATCGCCCAGTAGTCTGCGGCTCTCGCGCTTGCCCGGCAGCATACCGACCCATTCCAGCTCCATGTTCTGCGCGCCGTGTTCACCACCGTTCTTGATGTGATCCCACACGCCGTACACCGCCTTGAGCAGCTCGTCGCGCAGGGTTTCCGCGTCGGCGATGGTGTTGTACCGTCCGCCGCCCAGCTCAATCCACCAGTAGCCGGAGGTCACGTCCTCGTGAATCCTGCGCCTCAGGTCGTGCTCTGTGTAGGTGTTTGCCCAGTCCGGCTTGATGAAGGGCACGGGATGCCCCGCGTCGCGCGCCTTGAACATGAGCGAATTGCCCATCGTGCAATGATCCGCCTTCTCCGGCGCATGAGGCTCATCGTAGGCTGACCGCGCCTCCCGCCCCACGACGAAGTCCGCGCCCGCCCACGCGCCCAGGCTGCCGTCGCCCGTTGCATCGGCAAACAGCGGTGCGCAGAGCGTCATCCGCTTTTCCGTCGTCTGCTGATAGGCGGTGACGCTTTCGATGCGCCCTTTCCGCATCGTCACGCCGTCCACGCAGGTGTTTAGCAGCAGCGTCAGGTTTTCGCAAAACGCTGCCTTTTCCCAGAGGATCGAGTCGAACACCGCGTAGCTGTTCGCTGGATTGCGCCGCTTGTGCTCGAGCAGGATCTCTTCAATGATGCCCGTCTCCCTGGCATTGGGTCTGCGCATGTGGTCATCCGCGCCGCAGATGTGCATGCGGATCTCGCTGCTTGCGTTGCCACCAGGCATCGGCCGGGCGTGCACCAGCGCCGTCCGCGCGCCATGCCGGGCAGCGGCGATCGCTGCGCAGAGGCCGCTCATGCCGCCGCCCACGACGACAAAATCAAAGGAAAGCTGTTCCATGCTCCCGCCCTCCCCTTACGGCTCGACGCCCCATTCGCCCAGACGCTTCTGCAGCAACTTCACGTCCAGCACGCGCGGCGTCACATTCCGCTTCACACACAGGCTGGCCGCCACGCCCGCCGCCTGTCCCATATTGGCGCAGATCGGCATCACGCGGTAGTTGGAGTGCGCCATGTGCGTGCCGCAGATATCGCGTCCCGCCAGCAGCAGGTTCTCGATCTTTCTGGGCACCAGGCAGCCATACGGGATGGTGTATCCCCTCGTCTGCCGGAAATGCTTCTGCGCGCCGGTATCATCCAGGCCGTTACCAGTCAGGTTGTGCACGTCGAAATTGAAGTGCGCCCGCGTCACCGCCCAATCGTCAAAGACACGGGCGGTGAGAATGTCCTCCCGGGTGATGGTCGCTTCGCCGAGAAAGTGTCTCGTCTCGCGGACACCGAGAATCGATGCGCTGCTGATGAGATAGCACCGCTCAAAGCCCGGCACATAGGTCTGCAGAAACGGGATCATCGCCTCCATCTGCATGCGGCAGACGAGCGTCGCCCGAGTCATGTCCGCCGGGTCTGTGCCATCGATGCCGATGCAATTGGTCATGTTGCAGGTCACCACCCCCGGCAGGCTCGTGCGGTAGAGCAGCACATGCCCCGCCGGGAATGGCAGATGCGCCCTGCCCACATCCTGAATCGGCCCGGCCGGAACCATCGGGTTTTCCTCAAAGCCGCCGGGGAACACCGCGCGTTCCGTGTCCACGCCCGCCACCTTGAACATGATGGTGACCGGCTGCATTTTGCCATCCTCCTCGCGCCCCTTGAAGAACGGTGCGCCGGCGCGGGCGGCGATGTCCCCGTCGCCCGTCGCGTCGATGACCACGCGCGCCAGCACCGCCTGCCGTCCAGCCTTGCTCTCCAGAATGACGCCCCTGATCGTGTCGCCCTCCACGACCGGCGCGGACGCAAAGCTGTACAGCCGAAGCGTCACACCGGCCTCCTCCAGCATCTCCAGCAGGCGTGTCTTGAGTGACTCCGGATTGATGATCTGCCGCGAGCCGCCGTTCATGCCCGTCTCGTCGCCGGAAAGCTCCGCCGTGCGCGTGAGCAGCTCCTCATAGAAGCCGCCATGCGTGTTGCCCGTCCAGTGGCTCATCAGCCCCGTCGTCGCCACGCCGCCCACGTCGCCGCTCTGCTCCACCAGCATCGTATTCACGCCCTCGCGTGCCGCGCAAATCGCCGCGGAGACGCCTGCCGAGCCGGCGCCCAGCACAAGCACATCCACCTCGGCAAGGACAGGTACCTCACGCGCGCCCTCCAGAATGGTCTTTTTCATTGCTGCTTCCTCCTTATCCCTTGACAGCACCGGCCATCAGGCCCTTGACAAAAAACTTCTGCCCCGTCAGAAAGACGATGAACACCGGCAGCAGCGCCGACGCCGACGCCGCCATAACCAGGTTGTATTCCGTCACACTCTCCTCGATGAAGTTCGTCAGCGCAATGGGAATGGTGTACAGCCGCCAGTTTGTCAGGAACACCAGCGGGTCAAGATAGTTGTTCCAGTTCCACAGGAACACCACCATCGCCAGGGACGCCATGCCCGGCGCGGCGATGGGCACCATGATCTGCGCCCAAATGCGCAGCTCGCTTGCGCCGTCCACATAGCCGCTCTCCCGCAGCTCGTCCGGTACCTGCATGAAGTACTGGCGCATGAGGAACGTACCCGTCACAGTGATCAGTCCCGGCAGAATCAGCGTCAGGTGCGTACCGGAGATGCCAATCTCATTGAAGAGAATGAACTTGGGGATCAGCGTCACCTGAGAGGGGATCATCATCGTCGCCAGATAGAGGAAGAAGATGCCCGTCGAGCCGCGGAATTTGATCTTGGCAAACGCATAGCCCGCCAGCGTGCTGGTGAGCACGGAGCCTGTCAGATTGATAAAGGCAATCTTCAGGCTGTTGAAATACGCCAGGCCAAAGTGATAGTCGCGCGCCGCCACGCCGCCCACATTCCAGACCTTCATGTAGTTCTGGGGATACCAGTAGTCCGGGATCCAGTCGATCGGCAGCTTCATGACGTCCAGCGGGCGCTTCAGGCTCGCGGAAACCATCCAAAGGAAGGGCACGATCATCGTCAGGGCAAACGCGCCGATGAGCACTGTCCAGATCACCCGGACGAGCACCTGCTTTTCCCGATAGTGGCCGCCCGCTCCCCGCGCGGCAGATGCAGCCGTTGCTTTCATTGCTTCTTCCCTCCTCAATAGCTGACCCACTTTTTCTGCCCCCGCCACTGTACCAGCGTGATCATGAACAGAATGATGAACAGAATCCACGACATGCTGGCCGCATATCCCATCCGATAGAAGGTGAAGGCCGTCGTGTAGATGTAATAAACCAGCACATGTGTCGCCGTGCCGGGGCCGCCGCGCGTCATGATCTGGATCGGCGCGAATACCTGGAACGAGGAAATGAACGTCGTAATAACCAGGAAGAACGTCGTCGGCGAGAGGAAAGGGATGGTGATTTTGAAGAACTTGGTCATTTCCCCCGCGCCGTCGATGTCCGCCGCCTCATAGATGTCCTTGGGCAGCGCCGTGATCGACGAGGTGTAGATCATCATCGCGTAGCCCACGCCCGACCAGACCGTCATCAGCATGATCGCCGGCAGCGCCCAGTGATGATCGCCCAGCCACTGCGGCGGATTCTCCACACCCAGCATCTTGACCATCTGGGTAAACGGTCCCCACGGGGAATACATCATCACCCACACGATGGCGACCGCCACCACGTTCGAGATGTAGGGCATGAACATCGCCAGCCGAATCGGCAGCTTAGCGTAGCAGAACTTGTCGATGACCACAGCCAGTACCAGCGCCAGGAAGATCGTCACAGGCACCACGCCGGCAGCGAAGACGATGGTGTTGACCAGCGAATCGACGAACCACTTGTCCGCCCACACCTCCACATAATTGGCGCCGCCATTGAAGATCCAGTTGCCAAAACCCTGCGTATAGTCCCAGTCGGTAAAGCTGATGATCAGCGATATGATCATCGGCACCAGCGTAAACAGGGTAAAGCCCAGCACATTGGGCGCGATAAAGGCGTAGCCGGTCAGATCCGTCTTGAGCTGTCGGCTGATGCCCCTTTTCCCTAATGAAATCGTCCGCTGCATAGCGTCACCCATCCTTCTTCAAAAAGGCGGAGAGAAGTTTCCTCCTCCCCGCCAGGCGATATCCGATTGCAGATTACTTGGCCAGCAGCGCCTCGGCGCGCGCCTGCGCGTCATCCATGCCCTGCTGCACTGTCTTGACCCCGGTGTAGATGTTCTCCAGCTCCTCGGTGAGCACCTTGTTGATCTCCGGCAACTTGGTGGTGATGCTGGGCACCGCGTGGTTGCTCGCAGGCACGATCAACACATTCTGAGCCGTTTCGGCATCGAGCAGATCCTCGGCGCCCTTGAGGAAGTACTCCGTCACCTCGACGGAATCATAGGTGTTTGCGGAGGGAACGCGTCCGCCGGAGGTCAGCGGCAGCATACCCTCGGTCGCGTACCACTTCATGAACTCCCACGCAGCGTCGATGTGCTTGGACTTGGGGTTGATGCACAGGTGATCGCCGTAGCCGCCCTGGGTGTAGGTGCGCACGCCGTCGATCGTCGGATAGGGCGCGAAGGCCGTCTTGAAGTCGTGCGGATAGTTGTCGCGATCCTTGATGCTGCGCACCATCCACGGGCCGATGGTCATCGCGGACTTACCGGTGATGAACATGCCCTCCTGGGAGAGCTTCTGCGTCACGCTGTCGGTGTGCGTTGGCGCGGTATGATCCACGTTCATCATGTTGTTGACCAGCTCAATCGCCGCCACGTTGACCGGATCGTTGACGTTCGCGGTGCCATCCGCATGGTAGAGCGGGTCGCCGCCGAGTGTCTGCACGGAGAAGTAGTTGAACGGGTAGAGCAGATCCTGCTGGGAATTGAAGAACATGCCGTAGACCTTGCTGTCCCCCTCGCCGTGGGTCAGCTTCCTGGCGATCTCGCGGAACTCCTCAAAGCTCCACTCGGTCGGCACCTCGATGCCGGCCGCATCGAACATGTCCTTGTTGATGACGATGCCGTACTGGTCCATCTTGGTGGGCAGAGAGTAGGGCTTGCCGTCGATGTAGTACGCCAGCGCCATCTTGCCGAAGATGCCCTCGATGTCAAAGCCGTCGCGCTCGACCAGCTCCGTCAGGTCCAGCGCCATATTGCCGCTGGCACGCTTTTGCAGCACGGCCGGGGTATAGGTCATGTACAGATCGACATCGTTGCCCGCAAGCAGACTGGTCTCCAGCTTCAGGTTGCCGGTGTCGTCGTTGACGAAGCGCTCGTACTCCGCCTGGATGCCCTTGTCCTTGAAGGCCTCGTTGAACAGATCGATGCTCGCCTGAGGGCCGGCCTCCGCCGGCACGCCGCCCCACACCCGCAGGGTGATCACATCGTCCGCTAGCGCCGCCGCCGCAGTCACCAGCAGCACAGCCGCCATGAGCATGCTCAACCACTTTTTCATACCGTTTCCCTCCTGTTTCCTTTTGAGCGGTGCTTCTCCCGCCTGATTCTGTCTATATTATATAGAAGCGCAGGCCGTCAAACAATGAACGATCCTGCGCTTTTTCTTTGCAATGCTGTTGTATGGGCGACGCCACCGCGGTCACAGCGGGCATTAGACTATCTGATTTCTGCTTTTCTCTTCACGATTCTGCTTTTTGGCCTCATCGCGAACCTGCATCGGCGTCTTGCCCGTCAGCTTCTTGAACAGGATGCTGAAATAATTGGCATTGTCGATGCCCACGCTTGCCGCGATTTCGTTGACCCGCATGTCCGTTTGGCACAACAGCCGGCGTGCGCGCTCGATGCGCTCCCGGTTGTACCAGTCCACGAAGCTCATCCCCATCTCCCGCTTGAAGATATGGGCGAAATAGCTCTCGCTCAGCCGGGTAAGCTGTGCCGCGCTGCTCACGCTGAGCTCCTGCGCGGGATGCTCCTGCACATAGCGAACGATCATCTGAATCTCCGGCCGGAGCGGGCGCACCTCCTGCTCGCCCACGCACTGCCCGACCGCCTTGGCAAAGCCCTCGCGCACGGTGCTCAGCCTGTCCGAGCGCTGGATCAAGTTGGCCAGTGTGTAGCCGTCCTCATCCGTCCACGCAGCAATCGCGGGATAGACGCGTTTGATGGCAAAGAGCATGTCCAGCAGATTCACCCGCAGCTTGTGCAGCGGATACCCGCGGCGCTTGCTCATCTGGGAGAACGCCGCTTCGCACACGGCGGCAAGACGCTGCGCATCATGCCCAGCCAGCGCCGCATCCAGCGCCCCCATGTCGATGGGCGGCGCCGCGGCGTCAGGTTGCGCGCCCGGATGGTAGCCGTGGATTCTTCCATGGTCGAGCAGATACCGATAGGAAAGCGTCTCCTCGTTCTGCAGGTGTGCCTGCGGCAGCGCCTGCAGCCCCGGGTGGCTCTCGCTGATGACGGCCGTCACCGACTGATTGAGGTATCGCTTGACATATTCCTCTGCTCTGGCGTAGGCGCTCTGCAAGCCGCCAAGTGCCTCCACGTTCTCCTGCTGCCAAATCATCAGCGCGCGATCCGCCTGGAAGGGGCACACAACCGCCTTCTCAGCGAACACCTCCTCCAGGATGCTCTCAATCTCCGCAATGGTGCTCTGCGACAGGCGCTGATGAGCATTCCCCTTGCGCAGCTCATAGTCATCGATAGCCACCGTGATCAGCCTGAACGGCCGCTCCCAGCGCACGGCGGGAAACATCCGCGCGAAGCTCCCGCGTGCCTCCTCCGCCGGGATGTCCCACGCGATCGCCCGGCGCACCACACTAGCCCGCATGGCGCGCCTGCCGCTCTGCCCGACCGGCTCAGGCTCAGCTGTCTCCCATTTAATCTCGGACAGAATCCTGCGCAGCTGCTCCGGCGTGACCTCCAGCTTGAAGACGTAGTCCAGCGCGCCACAGCGCATCGCCTGCCGGACGTTTTCAAAGTCGTTGTAGCTGCTCAGCACGATGAACTTCACCGCGGGATACTCGCGCATGCAGGCGCTCATCAGCTCGAGGCCGTCCATGCGATCCATCTTCAGATCGGTGAAAACGAGATCCGGCTGGAGCAGACGGATCTTTTCCAACGCTTCCTCGCCGTTCTCCGCGTCGCCGACCACGGTAAAGCCGCAGCTCTCCCAGTCCAGGATCGAGCGGAAGCCCATGCGCACCAGCAGCTCATCGTCCACGATCAGCACTTTTTTCATGGTCTTCCTCCTCAATCGATGTGATCACGGGGAGCACGTAATGCACCACCGTGCCGATGCCCGGATGGGATGTGATCTCCAGCGTATAGCCCTCGCCGAAGGTGATCTCAATCAGCTCCTTGACATGGGAGAAGCCGATGCCCGTCATCTTGTCCTTTTTGCGGCGGCCGCTGTTGAGCGTCTCCAGCGTTTGGGGTGGGACTCCCTCGCCGTTGTCCTCCACAAACAGGTGAAGGACATTGTCCTCCGTGTAGCCGTAGAGGCGGATCAGGCATTCGCGACCCGCGCGCATGTTTTCGCCAAAGGCGTGAATGACCGCGTTTTCCACGATGGGCTGCAGCGCAAAGCGCAGCATGCACAGCGCCGTCACCCCGGGCTCAAAGTCCTCCTCCATGTGAATCCGCTGGCCAAAGCGCATGTTCTGAATCTCCAGATAGCCCCGGACATGCGCGATCTCCTCGCTGAGCCTGCTGAGCTCCTCCTCATGCCCGACGCTGTATTTGAGCACCGCCGCCAGCGCGTCGATCCCCTTGGTGATCGCATCCGCATGCTGCATGATCGACATGTAGCGGATGGTGTTGAGCGCATTGAACAGGAAGTGCGGGTTGAGCTGGGAGCGCAGCGATTCGTAGCGATAGCACTCCTTGATGCGGTATTCCCTGTCCAGATTGGCGAACAGCTCCTGGATGTTTGCCGTCAGCCGCTTGAAGGAGCGGTTCAGGTGGCCGATCTCGTCCTTCCTGTCCATATCCAGCCCCTCCAGCGAGTCCCCCAGCCGGTAATGCCCCATGACATGGGCAAGCTGACGGACGGGCTTGACGAGCATCTGCACGGTGATTCCTACAATCAGCAGCGTGATGAGCAGCACCACAGCGAGAATCAGGCTCATCCGCCGGGAGAATTGCTCCATCCGCTGCACAACCACCTCAAAATCCGTAAAGTGGGCGATACGAAGCGCCTCCTCGCCCAGCGTCCACGGCGCGTCCAGCGTATAGTAGCTCACCAGCTGCATGCCCTCCGCGGTATTCACCCGAAAGCTGCCGGATTCATTCTCGCGCATCATCGGCAGCACGCGCGAAAGCTGATCCGTGTCTCCCGCCGGCGTGTACTGGAGGATCGGCGTGTCGCCGTCGCCCAGCACATACACGCTGTCGCGCTCTTCGTAGCAGTAGCCCCTGAGCACCCGGCTCAGATGGCTCTGCGGCATGCTGACAATCAGCACGCCAAGCGCCTCGTCATCGAGCGCGCCGTCATACACCGCGCGCGCCACGGAGATATACTTCTCCCCCTTGTTGATCAGAAACGTGGGCGAAAACAAGTTCCAGACCAGATGCCCCTTGCCATTCTCCGCCTCAATGACCCAGCTTTCCTGCCTGAGATAGCTGTAATCCTGAAAATTCCTGCTCCAGTTGGTATAGCAGCGCCCTGTGCGATCAAACAGGGTCATCAGCATGTCGCCATTCGAGTACAGATTGTTCACCTGTGCATAGTTGACGCATTCGTCGAACAGCTTGTTAACCGAATAGTACGAGTTTGCCGGGTTGCTCAGCCCCTCCAGCAGCGCGTTGTTGGTGACAATGGCGCTGGAAATTCCCGCCATGTTGCGAAAGCTGTCGTAGACAGCTTCCTCGGACTTGGAGATGCTGCTGATGATCTGCTCGCTGAGCTGCTGCTGGATATAGGTCTCGTACTGAATCCTGATCCAGCCAAACATGAGGAACAGGGGCAGGACGAGGCACAGCAGAAGCGCCAGATACGTTCGAAGTGAGACGTGTCCGATTCGGTTGAAGGCATGCTTCATTCTTCCTCTCCCCCTTCTCCGGCCCATGTCCAGCACAGCGCACGTTTCCCGCTGAGGATCCATTTATTCAGACATAAAAAGTATAGCATTTTGAAGAGTATTGATCAAGTATGCCCGGGCGGGTAGACAACATAAAGAAATGAAAAAACGAGCCTGTGAAAAAAAGTCTGTCAAAAGGTGAAAACCAAGGTCTTCTGTGATAGGGATCGTGCCAGATTTCGTCGGCATCAACATGGTATTCGTCATACCCGGGATGGTACTGCTCGTAGCGATCCATTTCGTCCT